>Ga0222628_1000737_pt1 | contig 12252 bp, 3 predicted proteins | sample AntAcemetageno95_FD_179860 | JGI IMG/M metagenome (GOLD analysis project Ga0222628, IMG submission 179860) | Saline water microbial communities from Ace Lake, Antarctica - #95 | ecosystem: Environmental > Aquatic > Non-marine Saline and Alkaline > Saline | place: Antarctica: Ace Lake | collected...
AGCAATCGGGAAAAGCTTTCGGCGGATATATGACTGGTGGTGCATCTCTGACTGGGAAATACGCTGATAAAGCTGACAAGGAAGATGAAATGCTTACCAAAGGAACTGTTGGCAAGAAGAAGTTTATGGAAGGCATTCTTCTGAAAAGAAACGCTATGCCTGGCGAATCGGCAGAAGACTTGAAAAAGCAAAACGACTTGAGACAGAAAGCTGCCACTTTCTATACTGAGAGACTAGCCGTCATGAAAGAGACCAAGGAATACCAGGCTGCTCTTGCGTCAAAAGATGTCGCAAAAACAATACAGATGGAAAAAGATTTGAGGGAAAAGGTTGAAAAAGTTGTTGAAAAAACAATACCAGGCATAAAAAATGTCGTTAAAATTCAAGAAGATAATAACAAAAAGTTAAACGATGAATTTAATACCAGAAGCAGAATTCAAGACCAAATTACCCGAACTATTTCAATGATTAAATTGAGCCAAGAAAGGCTTGGAGATGTTAGAGGTGCTGCTGAAAGCATGATTGGGTTGGCAAAACAAGGGTTGATAACTCCCGAAGGAATAAAAACCATAAAAGAACTTGCCCAAACAAGTATGGCTGATTTGGCGTTGGCACAAAAAGAATCTAACGCTATGATTTTAGATGTAGCTACAAGAATAGGAGGAAAACCTGGGGAAATATTTGACCAGATTATGGAAGGAAAATCACAAGAAGAACAAACTAAATATAAGCAATATAAAGGAATTGTTTCGGAAATTCTTGGGTTAGAAAAACAAATTAAAATAGCAGAAGAAGATACTAGCGGTAATAGTAAAAAAACTATTGAAGATCTTAAATCTAAACTTAAAATAAAAGAAAAATTAGCAGAAAAAGAACGCCCTCAAATACAGGTTGATGATGTAAGAAAAAAAGATATGTTAGCGATGAACACAGCAGAATTAAAAAGCATACAAAATGTAATGAACAAGCAAAAAGATAAGATAAAATTAACAAAAGACGAAGAAGTGATTGCAGCCACAATACTTACTAAATCTCTTGATACTACCGCTATGCTAAAAGAACAAGCTCAAGCTACTGAAAAAGTTGAAAGCAAAAAGAAAATAGCAGCCGACACAACAATGGCAGCCACTACTGTAGATATGGAGATGAAAAGAAATTTGACTGGATTAGAAGAAGAAAGGGCTGCTGCTGAATCACGTAGAGCAAAGGCATATAATTTGGGTGTTCACGCTGGTTATACGGCACTTAATCAACAAATAGTAGCAGCAAAAAAATATATTGCAGCAACAGAAGATGAAATATCTCAAGCAAAAATTAAGCAAAAAATAGAAATGGAAACAGCAGGACTTACGGAAGGAAAAGACTATAGTGCAGAAGATTCTCCAGAAGCAATAGGATTAAAATTACAAGCAAAAGCAGCGCAATTAAGAAAAGATAACCGAGTTGAAGAAGCCGAACAAGTTGACGGTATTTATTCAAAAGCAGTTAATTATCAAACAACAATTTTCAAATTAGGAACAACACTAGCCAATAAACAAGCCGAAGTTGCAGAGCTAACAAAAGAAGTTATGGAAGGTTATCTTGCTGCTAATAAAGAGTTTATAGCTAATGCTGGTGTTTTTAGTGGGATAATAGGGACTACTAAAAAAGGGGTTACTCAATTTTTTGCAGCAGGAGCAGCACATGCAAAGGCATTGGGAGCAACCGTCCCTCGTAGTGAAGGTGGGGCAGGTAGTGTGGGCGGTCCAGCCCCAAGATACGAAAGCGGAAAAGGTACGGTTTCAATAAAAGGTCCAAATCCTCTAGAAGCGTGGATTGCTAAAATGGGTTTCCAACCAAAATCTGGTGCTCAAATATATCAACAACTGCCAGAAGAATACCTTGGATCTGCAAAAGAAGAAGCTGCTAAAAGAGGAATTAGCGTTACGGAATATTTAGATATTGTTAATAAAAAATCTAAAAATAAAGTGAGTTCTGGAGCGGGACCGAGAACACCAACTCCTCCTGCTAAAAAAGAAAATCGAATTTCTCCATATACGCCAGAAGAAGTTTCACAAGGATTGCCTATGGGAGCATCTGGTGGTGCAACTCCGTCTGGTTATGTTATTAGCACGCCAAAAGTAGACCAATATAAAGATTTGGTTAGTATGTTGAATCCGTCAATGGTGCAAGGTGGTGTTCCAGGAAAAGATTCAGTTCCTGTAGCTGGTATTGGTATGTTAATGCCAGGAGAAGCAATTGTTACTGGTGATGAAGAGTCTGCTATAGCTGAAATGATTAATGAAGGACAAATAAAAGGAATGGCACGGGGAGGAAGTATGGGTGGTATGGGTGCATTTGGCAAATCATATGCAGTTGGTTCTAAAAATGCAGAACGAAATATGGGTGGAGCAAGTTTTGGTGGAGAAGGAAGTTATGCAGTTGGTTCTAAAAATGCAGAACGAAATATGGGTGGAGCAAGATTGGGTACAATGGGTGCAAGGGCTGGTTCCGATGAGTGGAAGGGTAATTTAGGTATGGGACCAATAGCTGGTTCGGACGAGTGGAAAAAGAATTTAAGCAAACAAAGAGAAGAAAGTTCAAGATTATTTGCAACAAAAAGAGTAGAAGAAATAGAACAAAGAGTGGCAGAAAAAAGAAAAAGAAAAGAAGATGCCGATAGACTTGAAAGATATAATCTAGTCCACAGGGGGTCTGAACTTGAGCAAAAAACAAATAAACAAATTGTAGAAAGAAACATAATTTCTGGTGGAGAAGGAATAACTAGGGAACAGCAGGCTAAAGTAATGGCACCTGCGGGAATAGGCGGTACAGAACGACAAATAAGAATTGCGGTTGCGATGGCACGTAAGGCGGCAAGAGTTGGTGATTGGGAAGCAGCATCTGGCGGTTATTTTGGTGGCAATAATGGAATTCAAGTTAGGCATATGGCATCAGGCGGTTCAATTCAAGTTCCTCGTGGATTGGCTAAACAATTTGCATCTTCTGGGGCAACAACGACAAATGTTTTTGATCTTTCTAATGCAGCTAAAGAATTTTTCAAAGCTACCCCCGATATAGCAAATCATAGAAGTGGCACAAGAGTATAGAAACAAAATAACTTAATTTTATTATTGATTGTATTTTATGGCTATTATTCCGACAAATTTTAATTCTCTAGAACTAACATCTTCATTACCAGCTAATTTTATAGATTGGTTTCCTATTTGGTCTATAAATTCAAAAAATTTAAAGTGGACGGCAACCATTCCTAAAAAATATCTTCCATTAGACACTATTGCCATAGGAGAAGATATAGCCTACAACATTATGATTGCTCCTCCTGCCAGAACGACACTTTTGGTAGGTACGCTTGGAATAATTGGAGCTATGCAGGCGATAAGTGAAGTAGCTGCTAGTATTGGGGGAAATTCTGGCGATATAACCTTATCAAGAAAGAAAAGTTGGGGGCAATTTGGACAAGATACTTATAATTATTATTCTAGCCCAAGATTCGGATATCAAATTGGGTCTTTTAAACAGCAGGCTTATTTTAAAGTAAGATCTATAGGAACCAATTTTTTTAACACTGGTTGGTCTGAATTTAACACAATACCAAATATAGAATATGTAACCAATAACAGATTAAAAAAACTGTATTTGTCCCATGGCAAGATATTGGGCATAAGAAAAGAACTTGGAAATATATTTTATGTCTCTCTTTGTGCATTTAGTCAAAATCAAGACGTAAATTTTACTCCTTCTGGTACTCTAAATGTTTGGTCTCTTGATACAACTACAAAAACATATAATAAATTTGGCTTTGACTTGTCTAAAACACAAATCACAGATAATGGCGAGTTAATATTTGACGTAACCACACTTCCAGATGTAGAAAAAATATTTACTGGCGATTTTTTTACAATAGACAAACCTTGGATTTTGGAAGATTATTCATTATTGTTTGAATATGGGTTACAAAAAAATAATGGCTTTTATGAAACTAATGAACAAAAATTCAAGGCTTTTTATGAATTTGGGACAATGAATGTTAAGGGTGTTTGGATACAAGTATCAAAAGACTTAGTATACAGCGATGAATCAAAAGAAACAGTTGTATTATGGACTTTATATACGGATTTAGATGCGTCTGTAATTACACTTCCAACAACTCCAGAAGATGAAAAATATTATGGAGAAAATATGTTAATATTGGGAACGTTAAAAGAGGGGATTGAAATTTTAAAAAAATCTTTCGAAGATGGCAATATAGAAAACATAAGGGTTGTTATTTTTGGTGCTGGCGGCGAATTACAAAATTTTTATCCACCTTCTTTAGTTGGTGAATTTGTCAAGGTAGAAGATAATTATTTTGAAATAATGGCGCATCCACGAACAGAAACAATAGAAATACAAATAAATAGTGCCAATGCAATATCTAATTTTACCGATGTGGGGTTGGGTGGAGAAATAATAGATGTTTTTCAACAGAAATTTTGGTTTACAAACGAACTATATTACAACTATCCTTATTCTATTGGTTTGTGGCAAACAGAAAAATTTATAAAATCTTTAGCAACCAACGATTATGAGAATAAAATAGTAGTGGGCAGTACTGGAGAAGGTGGAGACCAAGTTGGGACAAGAACAACCACTAACACTCTTACTTGGACCGACTCAAATAGTAGTTCTCAAACGGAAACCAAAACCATTGTTATATCTTCAATAGAAATATCAAAGCAAGATAAAGAAACAAGTTCTACGAAAACAAAAACAACCAATATTTCTTTGAATGCCTATGATGTTTTAGCTACTTTTACTGGCGAAGAAGAAACAACTATAACTACTTGCACTCTTTTGACGGAAAGATTTTATAAACCCTATAGTTCTTTCAAATTTGAAACTGACGACATTTTAACTTATGGATTTTATAAAAAATTTACAACTTGGTATTTTTGGAATATTAGCAAGCAAAAAGTATATAAAATTTTAGATGCTACATTTGAAAAGGACAAATCTTGGACTGCCGAAAAACCACTTCTTGAAATAAAACTAACTCTAGAAGGTGATTTAACTTCTGAAATAAATATTGGCTCTACAGAAGGATATATTTTTACTGACTTACCACACCAAACATATAGTGGAAATCATGGCGAAATGACCTTATCTTTAAATATGGCCCCATCTTTGTCTGCTGACCCTGATGAAAAATGGTATGCCTATATGTATGGCAATTATTATTCTGGGACATATGTGTTGCCAGAGCCAGCATCTCAATTTTTGTTAACTAGTTTTGCATATGGAGATACCGTAATATCTGGAGGAAGGGATATTCCTAATGTTCTTGCTTCAGTAATTGATGCCCAGACCTTATTTGTAAGTGGAGTTACACAACAAATAGGAAGTGCATCTAAAGATTATTTATTTTTTGTTGACCCTGAAAATTTGTTACTTGTTTACAGAAATGGGTCTTGCGCTTGGAGATTTGACCCCCAAAGAAAATTAGTTGTTACAATGGAACCTAATGTAGAAAATAGTATTCAAGGATTAAAAGATATAAAACAATTTATTACTCAAATAATTTATAATTGTGAAAAAAATTCATCCTATTGGTTTGTAAGACCCAAGGGCAAAAGAACGCAAGCATCCCTATATGAATCTTATCACATTTCTAAAAATAGTTATGCGGATACAAGCCTAACAAGACTTTATAATTTAGAAGGAGTGCCAACAAGCGACATATATTTTCCTTTTGAATTTTCTTCTTCTGTAAAAAAAGACGATTCTGGTGTAAAAACAAATGCCGTTGCAGTTGATACATATTTTCCAAGCAATTTAATTGGTTCTGGAGAATGTTTAGAAAAAATATATGGAGAAGGAGTTTCTACTAAAAATACATTGACTTCTTTAATAGACGGTGGAACTCCTTCTAGAGGATCTTTATCTTCTAGTGTGCAATCAATATCTTATGTAGACCCCAGTAAGGTTTTACAAGATGTTAAATATCTGTGGACATATAGTACTGGCGATTCTAGTATGTATCTTTTTTACAATATGAATCCACCAGAATTTTATATAGAAGATGTGGGCGGATCTGCCGATAACATCAATCCACCAAGACCATCGGTTTTTGTTTTGGTTTCAGATAGTGGTGGTAAAAATTTTTATTCTCCTAACACTACAGAAGAAAGTAATACTAAAGCAAGTTCTCCCCTAATGCTTTTGTATGATTTTGACTTTGGTGGCGGTATAATAAATAAGCAAGAAACATTTTGTTGCTTATTTGGTTTTACTTACGAAAGAGGTTTTGGTCCAGCGGACAAAGATGAAGACGACAAATTTATAACGCCAAGTGTTTATAGCCAACATTGTTTTTTAGCAATGTATCATTTTAATTTAAATGATGTTTTTATAAAAGATGATACTTATCAATTTTCCAATAAAGATGGAACAACAAAATGGGTTGGAAGATTTCCAAAACTAACTGCAACACAATCACCCAAACAAAGTTATGAATATGGCACAAATAAAAATTTATTTGGGCACAAATTACAAGAAGTTGATGTGGGGTTATCAGATTACAACGATTACGATCCGGAAAATTCAAGCGAAAGTAGCCAATATTTTATTTCAATTTTAAACCAAAGTGATGCCAAATTTGAGCCAAAACAAATAAGTGTTACAATTAACGAGTCGGAAACTATTACTTTATTTATAGGAGTTAAAAATTTAATATATAAAGATAAAGAAAATAAAGAAAATACGATTTCGGGAATCGTGTCTCTAAAGTCATCAAATGGCGGGACTACTTGGACTATTAGTGTTGATGACAACAACACGCCCATTATCTACAACGACAATGATTCGCAAATAAACCCCTATCAACTTTTAAAGCAAAAGGACGGATTAAGTTCTCTTTTATTTCTTGTAGACAATGCTAGCAAGCAACTTGTAGTGAAAAACATTAAAGTTCAAACTCCTGAAACAACTACTATAATTGCACAAAATGTTTTACCTCAAAAAATCTATGCTATTATGCAAGAAAACGGAGCAATATATGTGTATTATATTATAAATGGCAATGTTGTGGCATCTGTTTCTAATAATGGTGGAATAACTTGGAAATATTTAAATAATTGGTAATAGGAGATTGGCGCTATGGGAAATTTAGGTAAAGCAATAGCTTGGATTCAATTTGACAATTATTGTACAGGTATTAATCCTCACCCAAATATGTCGTGTTTTGATGTGCAGGGACCACAATTTTACAAGTTGTGTTCTGAAAGCGATGAAGGAAAATTATCTGATGTGGAATTTATAATAGATGGTGTTATAAAAGACGGCACAAAAGACGTCAACGCAAATTGGCATTGTATGATGTTGGCAAAGCATAAGACAGAAATAGATAATTATTTACGAATAGGAAAACAATCTCCAAGTGTGGGAGCAGAAGAACCCGTTGAACGAAGAAATTTAAATAGAATAGAGTGGTCTCCCTTTAATGAACTAGATGGTTTTCTTTCAGAATTTTGGCAACAAAAACTTAAGGTTTTATTGGAAGATTACCCTGATTTTGTATGGGAAACTACTACCACTAATAAACAGGCAAATGTGGTAAATAGTTCTGAACAAAAGACAAAATCTCTTACTATGGAGCCAAATGTTGTAAAAGTAGTAAAACAAGGTTACAAAGCAAATGACAATGTGTGGGGCGCACAAACAAATATTGGATTTGCATCTGCCCCTTTTTACATAGATGTAGTGACAGCAAATAGAGAGTCTGGTGGTACGGAATTATCTGATTTTATTTTAATAAATATAAATAAAAACGATATAGACATATTGTGTCAAGATTCTAAAATTTTTATAGCAGATTGGTATACAAGAGTATTTTATAAACCTGACGATAAAGACAATCTAATTGCAGCAGTACCGCAAGCTGCTGGTGACAACAATATAGAAGGACCAACAATAACCGATACGGGTCTAACATTTGACTGCAAAAAAAGTGCAACTCTTAGTTTGGGAATTTTGCCATGTTGCGGTAAGTTGACTATTTTTTCTGAAAAAGATCATTATGTTTATAAGCGTTTTGGAAAACCAACTTCCCAAAACAAAGATGATGTTATGGAAGCTGGCTTTATTGATTTTGTATTGAAAACAGATACGGTAAATGTGTTTGTATCTAATTGCTCTGCTACTATTGGTATTTCTGCTATGGAGTTCGCAAATTCTGGGAAAGCAACTCCCAAATATATGGTGCCCTTGGTAAATATGGAACTTCACTTGCAAATCAGAAATGGGGAATTTATAAACTTTCGTCAGATGACAGTACCGTTATAGATGAAAACGCAGAAGATCCTAGATATTATTTATTTAAGGGTAATGGTGGGGAATTATGTACTGGTGTTTCTTCCAATAAATGGGGAGGCACAGATATGGATGCGAGCATAAAGAAACTTACAAATATTCACGACCCAGCATATGGTAAAGCTGAAATTACATGGGAAAAATCAGTAGCCGATAGTGCTAACAAAGTTATGACAATCGTTATGACTCCTACTGATTTACATAAGTCAAAAGATGGTGTCAAAAATGATACATATCTTGACCCTGATGTTGTTCTAAAAAGCGGCACACCGTTTATCTATAGGCTTAGGGGGTACTATGACGGAAACGCAAATACAATTCAAGCACATATGCCTATTTTTACGAGTTATAATGTCATTTCTATGAGTCACAAGTATGAATGTCAAGAAGTTTATAGTGCAAGCCAATCTGTTGATATAACATTATATTACGACGAAGCAATGCGTAAGTCTATAAATCTTGAAAATAGATCGTATGGTGTTCGTATATATATGGGGTGGCAAAGAGAAGGGCAATCTCCAGTTGTTTCAACCCAATTTTTTACTGGTGTTAGTTTGGATGTTTCTGTTTCTGAAATTGCTGGAAAAGAAACAATTACAGTACATTGCGAAGATTATATGCGTATTTTGGCAGATAATGTTATGTTGAACTCTCCGTTTTATGATGGTCAAGAATGGTTTGATTCTATAGAAGATATAGCTACTCGTGGTGGAATTGAACATATTAAAGACGAAACTGAATCAAATATAGAAACATATTATTTGCCTTCTGGATATAGTTTTCAAGAACCAAGAATGAAGTTTCCACAAAACCAAACTTTAAAAGATTGCATTACTGATATTACAAAATTATGTGAAAAAGTTTTTTATTTTAACAATGTAGGGGAGTTGTGTTGCAGCGATTTACAGGGAGGTTTGGCTTTTAGCGGAGTTGGAATGGAAAAGGTGCCTGATGAATTTAAGTTTTATAGAGATCCAAGCAAAGCCGATGATAATATTATTTTAGACGAAAAAAAGCTTGAAAAATTAGTTGGGTCTACTGTCAACCAAATTTTTGTAACAAGTATAGATAGAGAAACTGGTTTGCCACTTGTTGTTGCTCATTCAGCCGACAGAAATATGGGATGGAGTTCGGGATACAAAGCAATAACAAGTGGGGTAGTTCCTCCGTATAAAAAAATATTGTTTTATGAACAAAACGCCTTTGGTAATGTAGAATCTGCTCAAAATTGGATAGCTATGATGGCCGAAAGAGTTTATAAAGTTCCTAGTCGTATTAGTTTTAAAACAGCTATGGCATCAATTATACCTCCTTTATCATTTATTAGGGTAGATGGTCTTCTTTATAGAACAACATCTTTTACTAGAAATTATAATGCCGAAGACAATTCAATTATAACTAATATATCTGCCGAATGGTTAGGTTCTCCAGATGAACAAAAATAGCAAACATTAAACTATTATAGGAATTATAACGTTATTTTTTGAAAAATATAAATATAAAGGTGTTATTTCCCCATGAATAGATTTACCAAACAAGATAGTAATTTAGAAATAACCATTAAACAAGTTGTTAGGAATAACTTTCCAGCAGTTGACATAGCTACTCTTTCTGGACCTAATGTCGAAAGTTTTAATCAAAACAGTATGTCAAGATTACCTGGTGGAGTAAAGGTTGTTAATATAGTTGAAAATAATGCAGCATCATCGAAACGCCTAATGTTAATGTCAACCAGTAGGTGGGGAGGGAGCCACGTAGCAAAATAATATTATGCCTAAACAAACCCTAAATTATAAACTTGGTTATTTTGTTGCTGGAGAATTTACAGACCCAACAACTGAATCTAACCGCTGGAATACCGTAGATGTACAGTTGCGGGGATTATATGAAGTCTTAGGTAATGGTGTTTTAAGCGGATGGAATATTCAACAAAGTTCTAACGATACTTTTTCCATAGATATTGCACTAGGTAACGGAGTAATATCTTTTGTTTCCTGTGCATCAACAACTGCTAGCTCGTGTTCTGTTATTTCTAATCAAATTAATTATATATATGCCGCATTAACAACTGACAGTTATTGGACACAATCGGTTGCTTTTAGTAGTTTTCTTTCTGGTGGCGATAGGACAGACGCCATATTCATTGGAACGGTTACAACAGATGATGCTGGCATCACCAATATAGACATAACAGATAGAACCAGTATAGGTTTATTTTCTTCGGTATCAAGTCTTATAGCTCAACATAGGCATATTGGCGGAGAAGATAGCCCAGAGCCGATAGACTTAACGTCTGAAGTCCAGGGAATAATATCCCAAGAAAATTTACCCGACCTAGATGCGTCCATAATTCAGTCTGGTGTTTTGCCATCTGATGTAATTCCGCCAATAGACCACAATGATTTACTCAACAAGGGTTCATTGACACATTCCCAGTTGGATTCTTTTGCTGAAATATTGTCGGCCCAGAAAAACAACCTAATGGGAACAACGGTTCTTGTTAACTTTTTGCAACTTGTCTTGGCTCTTAAACATCAATGGCCAGAAGTTGACGAATATTTGGTTAACGAATTGGCCTTTATTCCTGGAATAAGCCCAAATTCAATGATTGATGCAGTGAATACGACTGCAAACGTAGATACCAAGACGTCTGCGGAAGGTGGCGAACACACTATTTCTGGTTACCCTGGGGCAGGAACGGAAATATTTACGAAAACATTCAACACGGAAGACGAGCTAAACAAGGCTGAAAAAAGCGGGGTGAACGTAGTTGGTAGTTCCTTGATACTAAAAACAACGGAAATAAGAAGTCTTATTGAAGATTTTGAAAATGTTAGCGATTGGGCAACAAGCATCTTGGATTTAAGCAGTAATAGTGGCACCTTCGCAAGAGATGCTGAATCTTTTATGCAGGGGCAATACAGTGGCAAAGTTGATATAAATGTTGATACTGAAACAAACGTGGCATTTGTTCTGGAAAAGCATTTTTCAGCTCAAGATTGGAGTCAATATGATAGAGTTGTGTTTTATTTAAGAACGGAAAGCGTTGAGCACGGAGATATCTACTTTTATCTGGACGATGCCACCTATGGAAGCCAAAACTCGTTTACTTTGGTTCTGGAAAAGAATGCTCCCACTATTAGCAGGGAAACCCAAATGGTTGGATGGCGTGAAATCAGCGTAGACATATCTAAATTTAATAGGCAGGCAATAACATCAATTGGGTATTATACCTCCACCAAGGGCGGCTGGGACGCTTCTAAACCCCTATCTTTGAACATAGATGATGTTTATTTAACTCGTGGCAACGAATTTATAAGTGAAGGATACGCCCGTTTCATATATGGAGATTCTTCCTATAAGAATTTCTACAAGGTAAGGTGGGATTCTCTGAACCCCACTGGAACAACATTCAAGGTAAGGACAAGATTGGCTAATGATTTGAGTCAATTTGATGGTTCCAGTCCAAATCAGGCTATTTGGTCTTCTTATAACCTAGTTAGTGACTTCAACATAAACAATCCAACTAGTGCTTTGTATAAATATATACAAATTGAGACGTTTTTTGAGCCTGATTCTACCAATGCCTTTTCTCCTGTTCTTGAAAGGTTGTTTTTGGACACTTACATTTCTTCCACTGAATCAAAATTTACTTATAACACCAAAGAAGCGTGGGAAGCAGGGACACTAGTAAATGCTGACATTTCGTCCGATCCTGGCAAGGTATTAATTGACAATATAAAAGAAATAGGAAACTACATATATGGGTTAGAAAGTAAGGTTATAAAGGCAGATGAGAATTGCAACCCGATACTAGAAATAGCAGGAACAGCCTTGCCAAAAACAACCAATCAGGTTCAAAACGAAACACCACCTTCTTTTGGACAAATTTCTGGCATAGAA
>Ga0222628_1000738_pt1 | contig 12236 bp, 13 predicted proteins | sample AntAcemetageno95_FD_179860 | JGI IMG/M metagenome (GOLD analysis project Ga0222628, IMG submission 179860) | Saline water microbial communities from Ace Lake, Antarctica - #95 | ecosystem: Environmental > Aquatic > Non-marine Saline and Alkaline > Saline | place: Antarctica: Ace Lake | collected...
TCCTTTCTTCTAGCTCGCTACGCTCGCTCTATTGCTCGCTGGTGCTCGCTTCATTCCTCACTAGCGTTCGGAATACCACTCCCTAACGGTCGTGGTAAGGGGGGCTACGCTTCCCACGCCTTTGCTCCCTCCAAAAGAAGCCCGCCAAGGGGAGGAGTGCAGAGGGGGGGACTTCCCCCCCCTTTGCTTTTTGAGTATAATATAGCTATGGCTAAAACATCATATATAGACATCGCACCAGAGAATGAAAAAAACTTCTACAAAAGCGTACAATCTGGTGATCGTTTCACTAACCCTAGAATTTGCAAAAAAACTAGCTTTGTTTCTCGTGGCAAAAAGGCAAGCCTTTTTGCCCGCTCATTTTTACCATCAATTTCTATTCTGTGGAATAATCTTTCTGAAATACAAAAAACTGCTTGGACAACAGCCGGCGCTGAATGTGGTTTGAATGGTTTCCGGCTTTTTGTTGAGGATCAAAGTTTGAGGATCAAAAATGATTTGTCCGGTGTAGCTACTCCCTCTCTTCTCCATCAAGCTTCTGTCGGCGTTTTTCAGATTGATTCGCCTGCTGACGAACTTCAAGTCATTCAAAGACATCCCCATTTTTATTTTATATCATCAAAAGTAACTGGTAAAAAGAATCAATACATTCCTGTAAAAGTTACCGAAGATCTTACCCTCCCCGCTTCACTTTCTTTGAATTATTCTTCTGATTTGGAGATTGTAACTCTCTTGAAAGGAATTTTTGGAATTTCAGTATTTGGGCTTTCTGAATTTGGAAATGAAGTTGGAGCAGAAGATTGTTTTGCAAGAATCTATGCCCGTTTTTGGTATGCGTACCAAGGACAAAATCTTTCTTATGATTTGACCATAAATCTTGATTTTGTCAATGATTGGGAAAATGCAGTTGAAACTTTGACTACTCTTGTTAGCTATACTGTGGGCTATGATATTTACATTCATTTGAAAAATTTGCGTGGAACTCTATATACTGATAATATAAAACTAGTTCATTCTGGCCAGAATTGGGTTCGTGATACTTACTGCAAAAATATAAACGAGAATTTCATTCGTGGCTTTTATCAAGTACCTAAGAATTGGGAGGAGGAAATTCTCCCCGCTGGTTCATGGATTGATTCCTTGTACGTTGATTTTTAACTAAAATAAGAAAACAATGCGAAAATATCAATATTATGATACAGGAGATGATGGCGATTATGATGGCTATACTGCCAATTGGATTGCCCAGACTTTTACCGTTGTTTCTGTGCACATGATCAGTAAAGTTCTGATTAAACTTTTTCGTGTTGGAACTCCTGGAACTATTCAAGTTAGTATTAAAGAAACAACTCTAGGAAAACCTTCTGGTTCTGATTTGTGCGAAGGTACCATTGAGGGAACTGAAATTACTGATAATACAGATGGTGAATGGTATACAATATCTCTAGGAAGTGGGTATACTTTTGATGCTAATACACAATATGCTATTGTTGTTAGAGCTATCGATGGAGATATTAGCAACAAAATTTCTTGGCGTGGAAAAGTTGGTAGTAGTACATACCCAGGTGGAACTTATGCTTCTAGTTCTGACAGTGGTACAGATTGGGGAACAATCTCCGGTTCTGATTTAATGTTTGAAGAGTGGGGAGTCGGAGAACCGAACCCCAGCACTTCAACATGGGGTCTTTTACCAAAATCTCAAGTTGATGCTGAAACAATCGAAGAGGCAATTGATAGAGTCATCGAAGAACACAATGATGATGAAACTGCTCATATTGGGACCGGTCAATCTCTTGAAGCTCACAAGTCGGCTGAAGAAATAGATCACCCTGTTGAATCTGTTGAAACTGAAAACTTGGTTCCGAGAGCTGTAACTGTTGATAGATTGAATGAAGACAAAAGTGTTTTTCGTTCTTCTTTTGAAAGTTTAGATACTTACACAATATATAATGATACTGAATTTTCTGGTTTTGCTACTGCAGGAGCTGAATGTCTTGCTTTTCTTCCTTACATTTTGAATGATTGGGTTACTCTTACTCTTGAGCGTCAACTTAGTTCTGTTCTTTCTGTAAAGAATCCTAACTTTCAAATAACTATTGATTTTTCTTTTGCTGAATATGATGACTTTGATCTTGGTGTTTGTGTAGGTAGTCGATACCCTTTAGAACCTACGGCTGATATTGTTGGTTTTCGTTGGATTGGTGCTGATGCAAAAATGTATTGTTACAGTGGAGAAATTGGTGCTAAAGAAGAAACAGAAGTAGTAGGTTTTGATCCTGATGTTCCTAATGTTTTTCGTGCCGCTATTTCTGAAGCCGGAGATACTGTTAAATTTTATATCAATAGTACTCTTGTTGCTACTCATGACGGAATAACTCTTGACATTGATACTTCTGAAATGCTTGGATTAACAATTAAAGAAAAAACCCTAACAAGCAACGCAATGGCCATTCTCAGAGATTTTACTTTTTTTCAAGATTGGTAATAAAAAAATATGAATATAATAATCGGAAAAGAATTCCCAAAAAAAGTAATCCCGTTAATAAATAATGCTAAAAAAAGCATTGACATTATTGTTTTTGATTGGAGGTGGTATGTTAATGATCCAAGTAACCCTGTGCAACTTTTTAATCAATCTATTGTTCGAGCTGTCAATCGTAAAGTTAGAGTTCGTGCGATAGTTAACACTAATGCAATTTTACCAACACTAAAAAGTGTTGGAATAAACGTTAAAAAATTGCTTGGAAAAAACGTAGTTCATTGTAAAATAATTATAATTGATGATATAATATTAGTAACGGGTTCGCACAATTATACACAATATGCGTTCACGATGAACTACGAAGCGTCAATAATTTGTTCTGGTCAAGAAGAAATTTTGCGCATACGACAATTTTTTAACACTTTATTTTTAAATCACTAAAAATATAAATTATGGCTGATTTTCCTAATACAATTTATAGTCCTAGAACTAAAGCAAACAGAAGCGGTGTTGTCTATGACGCTGGTAAAGAAACTGTGCTTTTTGCCGAAGATGTTGCAAACCTCGACGACGAAGTCGTCGCGATTGAAACTTTGCTTGAAAGACAAGGAACCGGAACAGTTACCTCTCACGCTACTCCTACTATTAACACAGATACTGTTGATTCTTTTTCTATCACTGCGTTAGCTGTTGCGATTACATCGATGACTACTAACTTGGGTGGAACTCCTACTAATTTTCAAAAACTAATAATCAGGTTTAAAGATGATGGAAGTGCAAGAGTGATTACTTGGGGAGCTAAATTTGAAGATGCTGGGTATGCTTTACCTTTAACAACAGTTGCTAGCACTGTTCTAACTGTAGTTCTTATCTATAATACTGTTACAGCTAAATTTGGGTGTATATATTCATCTGAAGCAGAAACTGATTTTCTTGAAAAAGCTGGAGGAACAATGACAGGAAAGATAGTTAAAGCAGGAACAACAGAAGTAGGAAAAACTTATACTCCGGCAACAGGTGCTCAAAGTGTAGCAATAGATTGTGATGTAAATAATATGCACGAAGTAACAGGACACACAGACGGAACAGCTATTACATTCACAGTAACAAACGCAACAAGTTCTCAACCGTTTATAATTTCCATTCTTCAAGGAGCTACAACAGTTTCAACGATTACATCGTGGTTTGCAACAGTTCGCTGGGTCGGAGGATCAGCACCAACACTAACTGCAACTTTATCAAAACGAGATACTTTTGGATTTATTAGAACTGGAGCTAATACTTATGATGGCTTCGTAATTGGACAAAATGCATAATATGATTAATTTCAAAGAACAATGGCATAAAGAAATAATACCAATGGGGTTCTTTGGAATAATAGTTGTAGTTTTATTATTTTTAATTTTGATTAAATAATATGGCAACAGAAATACAAAGTCCGTCAGATGATAAAAGTGTAGGTAGTTATTATACACCAGATGAAGATACTTTAAGTATTGGTGGTTGGGGTGATTTTTATCTATTTGGTATAAAATTTGATATATCTTCATTACCAGCAGATGTAACTTCAGCAAAAGTATATCTTTATCTAAGAGATGATGGACATGCAAGTCCATTAACATCAACTAGGTGGAGGAGAATAGAACAAGATTGGTCAGAATCAACACTTACATATGCTAATAAGCCAACAGGAATGATTAATAATTCAGGAACCTTAGTTGATTTGCCAGATGAAAATAATTGGTTTGAATTAGACATAACAACATTATATAATCAATGGAAAGCAGAGACATATGATAATTATGGGATAGCAATTAATGGTAATAAAAGTAGTTATAATGCAAATCTTACTAAATTTTATTCTAAAGAATATATTACTGACCCAGATAAAAGACCATATCTTGAAATAACTTATACACCACCAGCAACAGCCAGTTTTTTACTAATGATGTAATACTATGCCAGAAGTCAAAGGATGTGATCAATTATTCTCTTCAATTCCAAAAAAAAGATTTGGCGTCTTTTGTAAGTTTGGAACTTCTCAAGCCGGCTTTAGTAATTTTGGAGATGATGATCTTTACATTTTCGGATCTGGCTTTGGTACTTCAGCTTTTGGAAAATCTCCCTATTCAGATATAATAATTCTTTCCGGAATATACAAAAAGCAAAGACTAACTAATGAAACTAAAAATTATCGTGTCAATTATTATATCTCAAAAAACCCTCGTTCAGTAAGTCAACAAGCTAACAGGCAGAAATATGCCTCTGCAGTTTCTGCATGGCAAGCATTGACAGAAGTACAAAAGATTGTATACAATAAGAGAACAAAGGGAAAAAGCCTATCTGGTTACAATCTTTTCCTTTCAGAATACTTGTTATCTAATTAAAAAGTTGGACAAGTAAAATTATTAAAATAACTTTTAAATCTTTATGGCTAAAATTACAGGTCCTTTACATTCAGATACTGCAACAGGAAAGTTTGCTAAATCAATGGTTTTCTTCGCTTGGAAAGGAATCAATGTTTGTAGACAACTAGTTATTCCAAAGAACCCTCAAAGCGCTGGACAAGGGGACATCCGTCTTCTTCTTGGTGGTTTAGGTCGTTCTGTTGGAAAAATAGTTCTTGACGCTGCTTTCGATGTTAAGCTAAAGGCTAAAGGTGTTATTCCTGATCAGCAATCAAAACAATCTTATATGGTGCAATACATTAAAGATAGTTTTCTTGCCGGTGGAGGTGCTACGTTAACTGGAAATTATGTTGCTCAACAAGCTATATTCACAGGGGCTACAATGTACACTGCCTTTAATGCTGCTGCTGATACTGTTGGACTTGCTGCTTTTGATGTTACTTATGCTAGTGTAGCTGAGTTTGAGAAAGGCTTAGGTCTTTACTTAATCGCTAAAGCTGCTATTGCTTTGAACTTCACAGGAGCTCCATATTCTATCGCCTTAACTTCTTGGACTGGTGCTCAAGTTGACCAATTAGTTGCTCATCTTGGTTCATAGTCTCGTTCGATAAAACAAAAAGCCCCTTCTGGGGTTTTTTGTTTTTCAGAATAATTATGGTATAATATAGAAACATGGAAAAAATAGGAATACTAGGATACGGGGAAATAGGTCGTTCTATTGCTAAATTTTACCAACATCCTAAAATAAAAGATTTAAAGAGAGATGACAACTTAAAAGGCGTTGATATTCTTCATGTTTGCATTCCTTACTCTAAACAATTTGTTAAAATTGTTTTGTGTGAGGTAAAAAACATTGCTCCTAAATTAACAATAATTCATTCTTCTGTTCCTGTTGGGACCACTCAAAAAATAGGGGGTGCTGTTGTTCATTCTCCTGTTCGTGGAGTTCACCCCCTATTATTTGATGGTCTTAAAACTTTCGTTAAGTTCATTGGCTTTGATGATCCTAAATACGGAAAGTTAGCTCGGGACCATTTTTCAAAGCTAGGAGTTGAAGTTATCACTTCCAGTGATAGCCGGAACTCTGAAGCTTTGAAACTTTGGTCAACTACGCAATATGGCTTAATGATTTTGTTAAACAAAGAAATTAAGCGCTATTGCGTTGAAAATAAATTAGACTTTAATTTTGTATATACTTTAGCAAATCGAACTTATAATAAAGGCTATGAGGGGCTCGGGAGGTCTGAGGTTGTCCGTCCTTACTTAAAATATATGGAGGGAAACATCGGCGGACATTGTGTTATTCCTAACTGCAAACTTCTAAAATCTTTTATTTCTAATTTAATAACTAAAAAAAATAAAGACTATGTTTAACTACGATGAGTTTTATAGAACATACGGTCCCGATGTTCATGTTGATCCTGTAAGATTTATTAAAACTTCTAACTTGTGCCGTGGTTCTGTTCTTGACGTTGGTTGCGGTACTGGTACTCTTGCAGATTATTATAAAAAAGATTATCTTGGTATTGATATTTCTAAGGTTGCTATTGACTTTGCTAAGGAAAAAAGAAGAGAAACAGCTAACTTTTTCTGTTCTGATGCTTCAGACTTTATTCTTTCTAGTAAGAAAAAATATGATACTGTTGTCTTTGCTGAAATTTTAGAACATATTGATGATGATTCTGTTATTTTCGACAATATAGAGAAAATAACTCACTCGAATTCACGAATTATTGTTTCAGTTCCTAACGGGAATAGAATCCCCGACGAATCTCACCTTAGACAATTTACTATCCCAGAATTAAGAAAAAAGTTTCAAAAACTTGGCAGGGTGAAGTTTTATAACTGGCCCGGTGCTAAAAGAAGAATTTTGATGACTTGTGATTTGGGAGAATTTAATGAAGATTTAATTTCTTTAGTTATTCCAGCTAAAAATGAAGCTCTTGGTCTTGAGAATGCTATTCTCTCCTGTATTGGTTTTGTTGACAATATTGTGATTTCTGTTGATGACTCTAGCTTTGACAATACCCTAGAAGTCGCTAAGAGGTACGCTGACACTCTTAAAACTTATAAATGGGAAGATAGCTTCGCAAAAGCTAGAAATTTTGCTCAGGAGGGCGTCAAGACAAAATGGGTTTTAGCGTTAGACGGACATGAGTTTGTTAAGTCCTCCGATGGTATTGTTAAAGCTTTAAGTAGTGGAGTTGAATGTTTTGAAGTTCCTATTGTTCTTGAGAATGGTTTTAAATTTAATTTTCCTCGTATTGTTCGCAATGATACTAAATGGGGTGCTGATGTTCACAATTATCCTATTATAAAATCACGTGATTTTATTCCCGGTTTTATTATTGTTCATGATCGAGATGGTTCACAAAGTAAAGAGGCTACTGCTATTAGAGATAAACAAAGAAAAGAAATGATTACTGATATTATGGGAAAAGAAAAAAAAGAAGACAAAAATGCTTCTCGTCCTTACTTTTATTTAGCGCAACAAAATTTCTTTTCAAAGAATTATATAAAAGCAATTAAAAGCTATAAGTCTTACTTAAAGCGTTCAAAACATAAAGGAGAAAGGTGGCTGGTGTATTATAATATGGCACAATGTTACTCTTTCGTCAATAAGTATTTTTCTGCGCTTCGCTCTCTTGATAAAGCAGATAAAGAGATCCCTGGTCGCTGGGAAATATCAAAACTAAGAGGAATGATGCTTACTCTTAATAAAAACTATGAGGAGGCAGTTGTTCATCTTGTTGAAAGTTTCAACAAGCAAACAGGCAATTTTACTTATTGTCCTGAAGAAAGAGATGACGCAAAGACTTGGAACGTTATTGGTCATTGTCTTACTATGATTCAAAAACCACTAGAAGCTAAAGAGGCATATAAAAGGTTTTTAGAGTTAGAGAAATTAAAACCAGAAGATAAACAGGACAAAATATCAATCCAAGTTATAGAAAAAGCATTGATAATCTAAAACTAAAAGCCCCCGTAAGGGGGCTTTTAGCTTGCGACATTCTTTTGTTAAAACAAGAACTATCTTTATTTAACAATATAAACCTTTTTTTGTCAAGTCTTTTCTTAAAGACTATATACAAATACCGTTAATGTAATACACATTAAACCTATACTTTTTCTGTTAAACCATACAAAAATCAATCCTCCAATTAAAAAGGTTAACCCAATTATATTTTTCAATATCCAAGTATTAATCATTTTTCTTTTTTAAAATAATGTTGTTTGTCCTTTTCTTTTTAATTCTTCTTCCCCTGCTCTTTTTATTATGCACTTGTCGCAAACAAAAACCCTTCTGTTTTCTGGTAATCCTGCCCAATCTACTGGTACTTTTAACATTGCTCTTTTTCCACATCCTTTACAAGTATATGATAATCGTAGTTTTACTTTCATTCTAAAATTGAATGTTTCCTAAAGCAATAGCTTCAGTTAATCTTCCTAAAAACCAACCGGCTATTAAACAAACTGCTCCGAGCATTGCTATTTCTTTTTTAGTCATTGTCTTTATTTTTGTTATCTTTTTCTTTTCTCTTTTCAACCTTTTATTCTCTATTTTTAACTTGATAAACTTTGATCTGTTTTCCCATGGTCTTGAAGTGAATCTACCTTTTCCAAACCTATTAGCAATTTTAACCTTCCTTGAATGTTTCATTTTTATTTTGTATAAATTAAAGCCGCCTGTCGGGGAACAATCAGGCGACTATATTAAAAATGTCCCCCGACTTTTACTTAATTATACTACTTTTTGAACTTAAAGCAAGTTTATTCTTCTTCTGTTTCTTCTTCTTCTTTCTCTTCTTCTTCTTCTTCTTTCTCTTCTTCATCTTGAACAATAATAGTTTCTCCATCCAAAACTTCTTGAACAGATTTAACTATTTCCTCTACTTTCTCCATCCTTGGAATATCTGTTCCTAAGACAGAAGCAACTTTGCTTTTTAATAATTCTGTTTGTTCGTTAGTCATTATCTTTTTTTTATTATGTTTTTTAATTTCTCTCCACGACCTTTCCCAAATTCTTTGTTTTTGTTCACGGGTTAATTTTCCCGACTCTTCTTCCTTATTAAAAAATTTTTGAAAAAAATTTATCATTTTTCCCAACATGTTCTTGAGGCATTCCACCAACTTATATTCCCGCCCTTCATTGCTTTACAAAAGAATCTGATTGAAAACTCTGGGTCGAAAGCCTGGTCCTCTGTTACTTCTGGGTGCCACTTGTCATTGATTTGATATAGTCCCCTGTCTTTGCTTCCCGTTGTATTTATATTTACCGCTGTTGGGTTTAGTGAGCTTTCGCATTCTGCCACTTTAATAGCAAGCTTTGAATCTACTGATTCCTCTTTACATATTTTCTTAATCAATTCTTTTATTGTTCCTTTTTTCTCCTTGGGTATTATTGGAGTTTTAGATAGAATTTTTCCGAATACTGAAGATCCTGTGTAACCACCCATAAAGGCAGTTGTTAAACTTCCATCGATAAGAGCCCCGCACGCTGCACCAGAAACCAATCCCCCTAGAAACCCGAGATAAAAATTCCCGTCTTTAATCTTTGGCAGTGTTAGTTTGCCATCTTCTAAAATATCCTTTACAAGAGAACCGATTGCTCCGGCTATTAAAATTGCTATAATGTTATCTTCCATGATTTTTTTATTAAATTTTTTAAAATTTTTTCCTCGAAATTTTTTTCTTATCTTATCTTATTTTAGAAAGTTTTAGTTCTCTTTCTTTAATTCTTCAACGGCAGTTAAAGAATTAAAGAATCCATTATTTATTAAATTTAAAACTTAAAAAGATCTTTTCTATATTGTACCTTAGCTCTCTGTAGAAAAAGGCCTTCAACCCCGCTGTTAAGCGAAGTCGAAGGACTTAATCTGTGATATTGTACCTTGTGCTCTCCCTCCTGTTTAGAGGCGGAGGGACCCCAGATTTAGCTAGTGAAACTTAAGCCCTTTCGGACCGGCTGTGGTGAATGGCCGCAAGCCACATACTCTTTATAGTTGCAATCACTATTTAACTTCAAACAACTATTTCCATTTTAATTCTTATAAGCATTCCCGTCAAGCTTTGAGTTTTCAACAGGCAATTTTATTTGATTAGTAAATGAATTATCACTTGGTTTTTTTCCGGGGGGTGGTGCGCCACCAGGGGGGCAGAGCCCCCCTATGGCAGTTTTTTTCTTAGGGGGTTAAGGGGGATGAAATCCCCCTTGTTGGCGGGAGAACACTTCCGCCAATGGCGGGCTTCTTTTGGGGGGAGATCCCCCTCCTTAACTTTTGAAAGTTTTGCTATTCTTTGTTTTGGAACTGCTAGGAGTTTCCTTTCGGGGCGGTAGAGTGAGCTGAAAGCGAACGACCCCGAAAGGTAACTCCGGCTTTGTGTGTGTTCACTTTTTTGCTGGTGGTGGCGGGTCGAGAGCCAGCAGGCGAACGTCGCCACCAGCAAAAATGTGCGCGCGAAGCGCGGGAGGGGGGGCGTGGGGGGCGTAGCCCCCCTTACCACGACCGTTAGGGAGTGGTATTCCGAACGCTAGTGAGGAATGAAGCGAGCACCAGCGAGCAATAGAGCGAGCGTAGCGAGCTAGAAGAAAGGATCTAAAAAAAACCCAGTAAAAATTTCATTTTTACATGAGAATTAACTTTCCCCCAAGCAACGGTCAACTTCCCCCCTTGGGAAATCGGAGCAACGGTCAACTTCCCCCCTTGGGAAATCGGAGCAACGGTCAACTTCCCCCCTTGGGAAATCGGAGCAACGGTCAACTTCCCCCCTTGGGAAATCGGAGCAACGGTTAACTTTCCCCCAAGTAACAATTGACTTTCCCCAGAGCAACGGTCAACTATTCTCAAAGAAACAATTAACTCTTATACAAAGCTTCCTTGCAATAACAACGGAAAGACCATTAACAAACTCTTTGATTCAGTTGTGGGTTAGTTTAATTATGTTTTCTATATTTTTTGTTTTTTTTTTAGAAAAGAAAGGAACCTGAAAACTTTTCTAAAAAAAAGAGGTATAAACCCTCCTATTTTCGTTAAAAACTGCTTAAAAGTGCTATACAGGGCATTTTTAACGCTAATTTAAGCTATATTTTGAACCTAAAAAGGTTATTAACGTTATAATGACTCTGAAAACTAAAAATGAAGAAAGATCTAAAACAAAAAACTATATAGCGCCAAACTCCCTTTTGCAACCTATGTGTTTTTTTTTCCTAAAAAAAAAACTCTTTGAATATGGCAAAAAAATTTTCAAGCCATAATTCAAAAAAACGAAAGGAACAGGACCATGAAATTTTGAAATGTGTAAAACCTGTGGAAAAGCTGATGCAAAAAACGTGCAAAAAGCGTGCAAAACTTTTTTTTAAAAGTTTTTTAAATTTCTTTTTTTAGTGAATTTTTTTTAAAAGGTTCGCCTGCTGGCTCTCGACCCCCTTTCTAAAAAAAACCCACGACCCCTAAAAAAACAAATCCAAAAAACAGCTCGCCCTTAACAGGGCTCACAAAAAAAGTTTCACACCCTTTTCACACCTTTTTCGCACAGCTTTTCCACAGGTTTTACACATTTCAAAATTTCATGGTCCTGTTCCTTTCGTTTTTTTGAATTATGGCTTGAAAATTTTTTTGCCATATTCAAAGAAGTTTTTTTCACTAGAAAAAAACTACATAGGTTTCAAAAGGGAGTTTGGCGTCAAATTGTTTTTTGTTTTAGATCTTTCTTTATTTTTAGTTTTCAGGTTCATTATAATATCAATTGCCTTTCTAGGTTCAAAATATAGCTTAAATTAGCGTTAAAAATGCCCTGTATAGCACTTTTAAGCAGTTTTTAACGAAAATAGGAGGGTTTATACCTCTTTTTTTTAGAAAAGCTTTCAAGTTCCTTTCTTTTCTAAAAAAAAAACAAAAAAACCAGAAAACATAATTAAACTAACCCACAACTGAGTTAAAGAGTTTGAGAATGTTCTTTGCGTTGTTATTGTCAAAAAGCTCTGTAGAAGAGTTTTTCATTGACTTTAGAAGAGTTTTTAGTTGCTTGGAGGAGAGTTGACCATTGCTCCGGGGAGAGTTTTCCATTGCTTGGAGGAGAGTTTTCCATTGCTTGGAGGAGAGTTGACCATTGCTCCGGGGAGAGTTTTCCATTGCTTGGAGGAGAGTTGACCGTTGCTTGGGGTAAAGTTCCCCGTTGCTCTGGGGAGAGTTGACCGTTGCTTGGGAGATAGTTAATTTTTATGCAAAAATGAAATTTTTGCTGGTTTTTTTTTAGATCCTTTCTTCTAGCTCGCTACGCTCGCTCTATTGCTCGCTGGTGCTCGCTTCATTCCTCACTAGCGTTCGGAATACCACTCCCTAACG
>Ga0222628_1000739_pt1 | contig 12227 bp, 30 predicted proteins | sample AntAcemetageno95_FD_179860 | JGI IMG/M metagenome (GOLD analysis project Ga0222628, IMG submission 179860) | Saline water microbial communities from Ace Lake, Antarctica - #95 | ecosystem: Environmental > Aquatic > Non-marine Saline and Alkaline > Saline | place: Antarctica: Ace Lake | collected...
CGTTGGCTTCTTTACTATAACAAAAGCACCCCGTATTACAAGGTGCTTTGTCCACAGTTTAGGCTTCGTCTAGCTCTGCTTGTGCCATTGCTACCATCTCTGCTACTGCTTTCTTGTGGTCTCCTTCGTTGTTAAATAGTGCAACCACATACTTTTCTTTTCCTTGTGGGGATAGCTCTAGGTCACCTCCAATCACTCCTGCCTTGTATAGAGTCTGCTTGTCTGCTGATAGTACTCGCTTTAGTGCTGATGTTAGTTTTTGCATAGTTGTTAGTTTAGTTTTATTAAGTGTCTTTTGTGCCTCAAAGAATTCTTCTACTACTCCTGCTCCTAATCCTCTACCAGTTACAAACAAAGGTTTACTCGCCATGTCCATAGCTCTTATAGCTTGGTTCATTACGTCGTTTACGTTTGTTTGTGTCACTGTAACTGCTTCGCCTGTAAGTTTCCCCTCCTCTACTAGCTCTAGGTACTCTGTTGTGAATTCAGACATGCTGTAATACCACATTGGCTTTTTCCTACGTACATGATTATCTTGCACTTCTGATACTTCAAAAATATCCGACACTTTTAGTGGTGTTGAGTGTGATGGAAAACAATCTTTTACCACCCGATACCTTTCCCCTACCTTTGGTGTAATGGGTTGGTAGTCTGTGATTAATTCTAGTTCTTCGTCATCTACATAGTGGTATGTGTTATTTCCTATACTAGTGTAATCATCTGGGATTGTTGAATCTCTATCCCATCCTTCGCGGGTCACAAACTCTACAACCTTACCGTCTATGTAGTAACACTCATTCCCTTCTTTCATTACTTTTTGCCCCTTCTTAAACTTTGCCATATCTATTCTCTATCTGATAATACTTTCATTATAACTACTTACTGATAGGGTGCAACCTAGTTATCCCCTGTTTTGTTGTATAGGGGCTTTACTACTTTCTCTAGGATGTCTATTAGGCACTGGTTGTAGTATCTACACCCACAAATTGCAGGATATTGTTCTCCACATCCGCCACAGCCAGTAAAGTGTGGGTCGTTTTCTTTTTTAGCTTCTTGATCGCGCCGCATCCCCTCTATCCCCTCCACCAGTCTGGTGTATGCTTGGTTGCGGTCTTGGGTTAGTACATTATCCAGCCAATCGGCTAGTATCTCCCTATCAAGGTTTTTCATTGTGGGCTTTTTGGGTTTGAGCAGTTTGTCAAAGTAGGTGCGTAGTTCTTCTTTTCTCTCCTCTACAGACGGTAATGATGTTGTTTTCATAAGTTAGTTGGCCTGTTTGTTTGAATGGATACTATCTACTGAGTTAGTATCCATATTACTCATAAACTCTTGGCATAGCTCTAGGTCTGGTACGTGTTTTGTATTCATATTAGTTTGTTACGTCTGTGTCAGAGTTTATAATGTTTTGTAAATCAGATACCAACACCTCTTTATAGTCAGTAGTTTTAAAGTACCAGTCAATTTCTTTGAATATTCTTTCTCTGTCCTCCTTAAGTTTCTCCTGAACTATCACGTCTAGGTCGTCCTTCTCCTCCAACAGTCCACTCTCTAGGATTGCGTCTTTACATGCCTTCCATGTGTTGGCTGTGTGTTGGTCTATTACATCATTTGCTTCTTTTGGAGTAAAAATTGCCTCTCTTGCTGAAGGATTCATAACCCAATAAATAATGTCTTTATAGACTTTCTCCCGTCCCTCTCTCTGCATTGTTTCTAGGTCTTTCATAGTGTTGTAATTATCCCCTCTGCTATTAAGTTGTTGGTTGCTCTTTTATTCCCTTTCATTGCACAAGTCTTTGTGCAAAACTTTGATGTTTTTTTAGGTGGGTAAAATTCTTTTCCACAAGGGCATTTGATGTTTTTATGCTTTCTCATACCTTTGTTCCACGGCTCTCCCATAAGCCCTGATATATTTTGTCCTTCTACCATTCCTTTTACTCCAGTTCTCCAATGCTTCCTGCCTAAGACATCAAATGAATGTTTGACATTTTGTGAATAGGACATCCACTCAAGATTTTCTACATTATTGTCAGCCTTTACTCCGTTTTTATGATTAACTGTTTTGTACTTTTTTGGGTTTGGTATAAATGTTTGAGCTACTAATCTATGAACGTACACTCGTTTATGTTTCCCTTTTTTAGTTAGTAAGACTGACTCGTACCCGCAATTGTTTATGTGTGACTTTAGTGTTTTTTCGGGAAATACTCTACCATCTGCTCTCTTTTTTTTATGAGCTAAGACATGTCCTTGCTCATTAATAGAGTAGATACCTTTATAGTTTTTAATTGAATGCATTACCATCTATAATATCATTTTCTAGGAGATAGAGCAAACATTTCATTCTGGCGTTGGCTTCGGTGTCTTCCTGTAGAATTACATGAAATCGCTCGTAGGGCATTACTCGGTAATTTTTTACCTCACAAAACCAGCCATTTATTGCTAGACCAGAAAAGAAAGCAAGTTTATCTCTCCGCTCATTGGGCAACCACTCCCCCTGCTCACTTACTAGTGGGGCTGGGATAGAAATGTTTGATAATTCATCGTGACATCTTTCCTTGTTTGTGATGTTACTTGAAGCGCTTGGGGCTTTTACTATCTCTATACTTCCTCCTGCTACTGCATCCCAATAAAACTCAGTCTCTGGGAGTGTTATGTTGTTCTCTTTACACAGTCGGTCTAGCTCTTGGCATAGCTCTAGGTCTGGTACGTGTTTTGTGTTCATACGCTATTCTTTATCTGGTAGTGGGGTTAGTGGTGGTTTAATTTTCCATGTCCACTTTAGACTTTCTTCTGCTGTGTCTTGGTAGTGGTTCATAAGCTATTCAAGTTTATTTAGGGCGGCTTCTATTTCTGTAATAGTCTCACTATACACCTCCTATGTGGTAGGTCTAGTGAGTTATCCCCGTTTTAAATCTTCCAGTATCTTACTAAGTCGCTCGTAGTTCTCTATGTAAAAGTGTACGTCACATTTGGTGTATACGTTCTTGCGTTCTTCTAGGTCGTCCCACCAGTCCATGCCTTTTTGTTTTATCAATCTTCCAGTCCATAGTATCTCGTCACTATGCAGTCTCATGTGGGCTTTGTTAGTCAGTGGGATTAGGTTTGGGAGGTAGTATCTTAAAGCGGAACTAGTTGACTTCTTAATTGCGTGGTGTGCAACTTGTGTTTCTTCTCCAGTAAATATGCAGTAAGGGTGTTGCAGTTTTATAATGGGAGTCAGTAACTTGTCGCACTTGTTACGCATTGTACTTAGCTTTGGTAGCTTAGAACGTGCCTTCAGAGGCTTGTTTTTGGCTTTTAAGGGGGTCTTAGTCTTCTTTGCCACACTTTGTAGCTTCTTGCGTTTTATAGCCTGTTTTTCCCTTACTTCCTCTATTGACTGTTTTCTAAATCCGCTAGTCTTCATATTCATCTTCTTCGATTACATCTTGGTGGAAGCCTATTGCCTCTGCTAGGTGTCGGTTACCATTTTCTACCCAATCAGAGTTAAAGTTTATTTCATCTGGTGTGTGAGTCTTTTCTTTTCTCATACATGCCTTAATGTCTTTTGCCATAATGTACTTTCTTACGATGTACATCTTTTCTGTTGGTTTTTTCTTTTTCATTACTAAAGTATATCACTTCTTCTTAGGCACTTCCTCTCCCTTAATCACCCTACAAAAGCACACCTCACACAGTACACCTGGCTTGTCGTAGTATTGGGTTCGTCCGTCTAATATTTGGTCGCACTCTTTGCAACGAGTTGTTCCGTAGTTATTCATTAAGTAAAACCGCTGCTTTTATCACAGCTTGTCGATATGGTTCGTCTAAGTCTTGGACTTCTTTAGAAAGCTCGTTAAAAGGTACAAGGGAACGATGGTCTTGCATTGTTCTGTTTTGCCATACTGACCATGCATCGTGTATATGCTCATTTGTGCATTGTTCTCCCACAATAAAGACAAGTAGTGCGTACACCTCTAGTAGTCCTTCGTAATCAGTTCCTCTCATCTTTGTTTCCTCTTCTATAAGATTTATTGCTCTTTGTATGTAATTTTGATTGTGCATATTATTTCTTTTTAAAGGCTAACTCTTTTCGTCTTTGCTTTAGTAGTGCTTTTAGCCAGTCTTCTGTCCAGTCGTAGTATTTCATTTCATTTTGGCTTTTCCAAAGCTGCCCACATTCTGTCCTCTGAGATATACTTAGCTTGTAGCCAAAGCTGCTGACAAACTCTTGAAGTATCTTTAGCTCGCGCTCAAAGTCGTTAAATATTCCGTCATCCTTTACGGGTGTGGTGAGTGACAGGTCAGCGTCTATCTGCTTCTCTAAAGCGTAGGCTAGGTCAAACATCTCATTACTTGTAAGCTCTAGGGTGTATTTTGTGATTTCCATATTATTGCTTATTGTAATAATCATACAGCATTCGCTTTTCAATGCTTGGCCAGTCAAAGGACTCTTTTGTGATTGATGTCCAGAGCGCGGCGAACTCTGGTTGGATGTTCTTGATGTCGGTGGTGGTTTGTTCTGTGGTGCTACTCTTGCCAGTCTTGGCTTTTAGGATGGCGCGCCAGGTGGACTTCACAAACTTCTCGTCTACTTCAGGTCGGTGCTTCTCTACCATCTCCATCGCCATTTTCATATCAATACCATGAGCGACACAGTGGTCAGCTATTTGTTGGAATAGCTTGTGGTAGCTTTTTTCCTGTTGCCGTGTCTTTTCTTTCTCAGTGGGTTCCATACTATTTTTCACCATCTACTACAAAGAGTGGGTTATTAAACCAGTGTATTGACTTGATTAAAATTGCCCGTTCTTCTAGGGTTAATAGTTCTAGCTTTTGTAAGAATAGTTCTGGTAGTGTTTGCTTGTCCATAGGGTGTTAAAAAGTTATCGACACAGGTTTTAATCTACTAGGAGATAGTATTACTTCTTTAGGGATTATATTCCCAGCTCCTTTACATAGCGCACAGCAAATTAAAGGTCTGGTTGCAAGTAAGCCAAAAAAATATGTTTTTACTTCTCCTTTACGGAAAGGTTTTCCTATACAGTCGGGGCAAATCTTGGAATATGTAGCTAGTGATGTTGTCTGTGCCATAGGGTGTTAGTCTTTAACGTAGAGAATTCCATTCTCCTTGTATATTTTTATAATAAAACTGTTTATTCCAAACTATCCAATTATACATACGCTATTCTTATCTATTAAGGTGATGCTGTGCTTTCGCCTGCCAAGTAACCCTACGCGCATGTCAGTTACTCTAAGCTGTCCAATACTATTGGCGGCAGGCGGGAACACACCATCTATACATTAAGGATGGGCTAAGTGGACGGTATCACTTTTCCGGGAGCTACCCATCGCTTGGCACTTTGTATACAAGTGTGTGACATACCGTCAGGTCGAAACCAACCGTCCATTTAACCAACCATCTTGTACTGTGTAAGGGGCAGGAAACAGGAAGTTGGAATCGAACCAACAGTGGAAATTGTGTAACAACACTTTATTGCAAGTCAGTTGTTCCTACAGTGCCTTTTAAGTTCGCTATTATCGAGTACCCCGTCGGGTATTTATTCTCGTAAACATGCTAACACCTGAATTGAAACCAATTTTTATTCCAAGCCGTACATACCCTATTCAATTCGGGTACTAGCTTTTGCTTTACCGCAGCATTTCTGCCGACGCTTTCACTATTCCTGTCTTCTACCTCCTACCCATCCATACTACCACTATCCCCCTCTATTACAATGGGAGTTGTCCACAGGTTCAAAAGGTAGTTTGTTATCAAGTATTTTTATAGTGCCTTCAAAGTATTGGCTTAAAGCATTTAAAACAAAGTTTTGAGCTTCTTCATCTAAAGCAACTTGCCAGAAGTCACCTTTTTTGTTTTGTATTGCTACGACAACTTTTCCTGATGATTTCATATTCTATAACTTTACAAAGTCTTCTGCATCTAGTAAGGCTTGGATTACTTCGTCACTATTCCAGTCCATTCATCCACTATACCCGGTCCTTTCTTTTTTACTAGTCTCTTGTGTTGATAACTACTTCTAGGCACAACCCCTCTATTTCCCTCATACCATCTTGCAGGTGTGAATCTTTCTTTTATTTAATCCAGTGATACTCCCTACTTACCCTGTCCCTCCGCCTAAGGTTGTTTCTCTTTAAGTTAATTTAAGAAAAACTCGCCGTACTTCTTTTTGAGAGTAAGTGAGAGGACGACTGACGAGCAGATGAGGTCGCCTGTTGTTATGGGGTAAACATTGCAGGCGCTTTGTATCTACTAACCAGCCGAAGTCTGTTAGCTATTTGTTGACGACAGATTCTAAGAACTGCGTCACTGGATGTGATGTACAAAAAACACACGCCGTTAAACGTGTGTTTTGTTTTGAATACTATCAACGCCAACCCAAGGGAAACTTGCATGTACACCCGAGGTTGGGTTAGCTGTGACAATATTCAACTGTGATGTTTGGATATACATGCAGTTATATTATAGCACAGTCTGATTGTCAACGCTTTTAGTTTTCCACAGGTTTGTTTCGTCGCTTACGATTCGCCCACCACGCTTTAGCAGGGTCACAGTTACCACTATGCTTTGTAGCGTTCTGGTATGCGCTAGTGATTTCCTCTAGTGTCCATTCTTCTCTTTCAAATATGTTATGTATTATAATAAAAGGGCGGTCTACAAGTTTAGCTGTAATGGTTACCTGTTCCCCGTACTGCTCACTAGGTTTACCTGTAACTGTAAAGGTACGCCCGCTAAGGTCTGGCTTCTTAAACGGAATTGGCGATGTATATTCTTGCATACACCTATTATCGCACGCCGGTAAAAACAAACTGGTTACTGTACCCCAATCTGTGGACAACTTGCAAGGGGTAAACAAAAACCACCATGCAAATGTAGATGGTGGTGTCCTTGTCGCCTGTAGTGCAGGGGACAAATAATAATTTAGTCTATACTTTTTGAGATGTACTGGATTGCATAAGTACCGTACATATCAGGTGGTAGTCCTTCTTCTTGGGCTACCTCTTTTTGCTCGTACAACATCTCAAGGATAGTAGAGTAAAAATCATACCCAATATATGACGACCCATAATCCATTGAGAATACCTCATTTATAGTTTGCCTCAAGATGTCTTTAACTGCTTTTTCTTGAGTATCTTTTAGTCCCATCACTTCAATTTGAGCGCACACTTTTCCAATAAGAGTTGTGCGTATGTTGTCTGGTACTAAGTACCCTTCTCCTCCTGTAAGTCTTGCACTATCGCTAGTGACTTTAATTTCTTGTTTCATAACATTGCGTAACTTAACCCCCTGCACTACAGGTAATAAGTAGGGTTATTGTACCATAGTGGGTAAAGGGGTAACAAAAAACCGCACTAGGCGGTCATTGCTGTATGGGGTTACTTCTTCTTTGGTCGGCCTTTCTTTTTAGGTTTGGTAGGTGTAGGGCCACTTGTGCTACACCTACCCCCACCACCTGACATAGGCACTGACATAGGCATAGGCATACTTACCCCTGCATTAGGAACGTTTACGATTGCTCCATGCTTAAGATTGTCAAAGAATGAGTTGCCACCCATCTTCTCCACCAACTTAGCTGGTTCCTTTGTCTCAGGGACGTATTTTAGTTTTAGGTGGTCTAGGATTAGATTCTGTCTTTCAAAAAGCAGGTTGTAGTCTCTACGGTTTTGGTCTTGTAAGGCTGATGCTTTCTCCAGTATTTGTGCTAGTTCAGTGAAGTTAGTAAAGGTAACATTTTTACCAAAGATGTCTGTTGTATACTTCTCTACTACTTTTTTAGTTTTCCAAAACATAGGCTAGAAAGGCAAGTCTTCTGGGTTAATATCTTCTTCTGGGAAAACTTCTGCTACTGGCTGCTCACCTGCTGGTACTTGTTGTGCAACTGGTGCTGCAACTGGTGGCTGCTCATTATCTTTCGGTGTTGGCTTCCAGTCGTTTAGTTGGAGGTATAGCTTCCCACCTTGGCTGTTCTTTAGGTCGAGGTTTACCCAACCACCGCTGTTGTGCTTTTGTAGGAAGGCAATAGCTTCGCCTACTTTAATACTTAATGCCCCTTTTACAAAGTCTGGTGCTCCTTCGTTTGGTCGCTTGAAGATAAATCCGTCTGCAAATGTTGGCTCTGGTTTGTTGTTGTCCATATTAGATTAGTTCTGTTATTTTTTTAGATAAGTTGTCAATACTGTGAAGGACACTGCGTAAATCAGACTCTCCTTCCTCTCTCATACTTTGCACATCGTCACGTAATTCTTTAATAAGCTCTAGAATGTTTTCCTTCATATTAGATTGTATATTCTTCATTTATAACTTCTGTTCTCGCTCCACTCGCTACATTACCATCGTCGTCCTCGTCCTCCAATCCTAACATGGTGACAAGTGAATAACGGCGGTAGTAAGTTAGGTTGCTTCCAATCTTCTGTGGGTTGGTTGCTTCTGTAAATGGTAGGACTCCAGATACAAATGTGTCATCTTCTGTGTCGTATAAGGCTGTCTCTAATCCTTCTTTAGATGGTGACTGGATAATCACTACACCTAAATCATTTAGCGGCTTCGTCACTTTGCTTAGTACCTCATTCAGATTTGCGTAGGTGTTTTTAAAGTGTGGGTTACGATCTCCTTTCTTGATTGTGATTCCTAGCTTCTGGAACTCTAGTAGTTTTTTGTAAATCATATTATTCTAAGAATTTTTCTAATGACTCTGGGTGCTGCTTTGCCATCCTTACGTAGGCTTGAAACAGGTTGTCGTTTGTGACTCTGTGCTTCCTTGCGTGTCGCTGGAACTCGATGAGTACCTTTGGCATTGCGCGGAATGATACACGGGGTTGGTCTTTTTTAAGCATGACACATTTTCTTTAACAATGCCTGACTCTCACTCCAACTGGTAGTGTATAGGTTCCGTTTGTTTACTAATACTTTGTACTGCTTTTCTACTGGGCGTTTAATATCTGTGTTTTTCATAACTCTTTAAATGTAACATGTTTGGTGTCACATGCAACAACATAGTGTGGATAACTATATGTGGATAACTCGACTTGTCACCAATTCTCTTTGTGCTATTGTAAGGACATAACCAAATAGAAATATGAAATCACCAGACGATTACAACACAGCCCAAGCAGAGTCAGCCCAAGAAACATTTATCAACGTAACTATTATCTCAGATGGAAATGTCTATTAAAGAAGTACTACAAGAACTGAGTAAGCGACCAAAGCAATACTTTGACTACCAGCCGGACACAATCCCAGGAGTGAGACCAGACGAGGTACAGAACTTCCAAGAGCTAGATTATAAATCCAACCTATCTAACGAAAGAGAAAACTAATATGGACATCACGATTACAATCACGCAAGACGGAGCAGAAGTATCACGTACCTTTATGCTAAGAAGTGAAGCGCAGATAGACTGGAACGAGAAAGTAGAAGACATGAAGGACACACTTAACAGCCCAATTGAATAACTATGAAACACACAAACCTCGGAGATGAAATCTTCACTATGAAAAAGCCAGACACATCATGGCACAGCACCCTAGTCGGAGTCGTAGCGATGATAGCCGTGACGTTTATTATTTATGTAGTGATGATGTTAATTAGTTAGTAGTATGACAAACCAAGAACAAGAAGACGCAGCATTGAAAGCCTATGAAGCTATCGAAGAACCAGCCCGGAAAGCCCGGAAAGCCTATGAAGAACACAACAAGGAAAAAATAAGAGATATTGAAGTGCGTATACGAGATATTAAAAAAAGACTTACCGAAAACAATTTTAATAATTCTTTTGAAAGAGGACTGTGGGTAAAGCAAATTGATATGTTGGAAAAAGATATTAAGTATTATCAAACAGGTACAATGTCTTATTAAGAGTACAGGGGTTATTCGCGACTTAATTGAAAAAGCAAGAGTATGACAAAAGAGATAGAAAGCAGAATAGGAGAAATTATCGGAGAAGCAAGTATGTGTTGGTCTGAAACACCAACAGGAGTATTTGAATCGACTCACGCAAATAAGTTGGTAGCAGAACTCACCACCCTAGTAGAAGACGTTAGGAAGGGGGAGAGGAGATTTTTTGAACCAGAGGTCAAGTTGACTAAATTCCTCAGAAAAGAGGGTCATAATAATTTGGCTTTATGGATTGAAACACAGAACGAAAAATACTTAGAACTTTCATTAGGTTTACCAGTTGGCTCACTAGATAAATTTGAAAGAGAAGCCCTAACCCCACCCACTAAATAACTATGACAGCAACAGTATCCCTAGTCGTCCTATGTACCCTACACAATTACATGATTAGTAACTGTGTACCCCCAGAGCTATTACAAATGGAAGTGATAACATGTGAACTATGAAAGAACAACTAAAAGCAGAAGCGTTTGTACGAGATGCACGGCCAGCACTGATGGAGTTGACGTTTGGGTGTGAAGTAAAAGACACTCATAATCAGCAGTATTACAAAGTTTGTAATAAATCTGTAAATGGTGACCTATTTGTTTCTCACGGTTCATTGGTAAGCAACCAGTACAGAATAGCAGAAGACAGAATAATAATCATCGGCCACCCCATCGCCCTACAGGACTGGTTGGCGGTGTTGCCTACAAGCTATGAATTATCTTCTAACGGGTTCTTAAAAGAAGAAATAGACGAAAATGTTTGGGACATTATAATGCAATTTAACATGGACACAGGCCAACCAGCAACAGAAGCAGATTACAAAGCCTTTAACGATATTGTAAGCATATGAAAGCAAAAGAACTAACAGAAGAACGAGGAACTACTCACGGGAGCTTTTCTGCAAATGCTAGAGTATCTCAGGAATTAAAAGCAACTATCCACTGTGAAAACTCTGATATGACAAACGTACAGAGAGAAGCTATAGACATGATTTGCATGAAGCTATCACGGATTGCTAGTGGACACGCAAACCATATCGATAATTGGCGTGACATCCAAGGGTATTCGCAGCTAGTTATAAATGAACTTGAAGAAACCCCGGGGTCAACTGATTCCAAAGTAGAAAAAATCGTAGTGATATGATATACTGGGGTATGAAAACAACACATATCCCTACCTAAGTCAAGACTATAGATTCTAGCATCTCCCTTGACAACATAATTATATAAACATGAATAGACTGGTTAAAAAGATAGCTCGGTATATACTAGGAGAACGTATGGCAACTGCTAAAATAGATATACATCAAATTCTTTTTCACCTTGAGAACGAACACCGTAAACTTAAAGGAGAAAGAGTATTAAACTGGGGAGAATTTCAAGAAATACCACATGAGAAACAAAAGTGGGAGGTTATACCGGGTGTTTTCTCTGCACCACAAGTTGAAATAAAAGATGGTAAGAAATCTGAGATTGGTAAATCTATTGTATTCAAATTCTTCGCTAACCGCAAGACTAGGGAAGTAAGGCAGTTTGTCTCTAAATTTACTAACGAACCAGAGACTAAAGACCTAAAATAATTTGACGGAGGAGATTCGCACCGCACTTGTGCACAGATGTATTGCAAATGTATAGCATATGCTATACTATAAACAAGACCTGCAAAGTCTCCGATACCTAGGCCATTCGTTGGAATAGAACACTCGGAAATTTCAAAAGTATCAGAAACGTCACCAGCAATGGTGACGTTTCGTTTGTGTTAAAATACTCCAATGACCAAAGACAAATTCTTCTCTACTTTGCGCCACTCAATTATGTTGTCAAGGGGTAAGCCAGTATAGATTGAAAAAAAGACCTAACAAGGGTACTGTCAGCTTGTGCTAGATGACAATGCTACAATTGCTGAGTGAAACTAAAAGACTGGTATAAGATTATTAAAGCTTTCCAAAAGGCTTTAACTCTGTCTCTATTAGCTGGCTTTAACATACATATCTGGATGATCGTGTTGGGGATAACGTAAAAATAGTGCTGTCAAGGTGATACAATGCAGGTATGGCAAAACCAGTAAGCAAACAGACATTAGGAATTGTCCAGTACATTACGGACAACAAAGAAACAAAGACTTGTGGTGAGGTTGCAGCGCACTTTAAAGTCAGTAAAACTGTTATAAATAACCTTGTAAGTCGTTACGATTTGCAGGGCTTTTTAGTACCAATTCCGTCGGGTGGTATAATAGGGTTGGACGCTCATTTAAAAGGAGAAACGATCATGCGCGAACCAACTAAAGCAGACCTGACACGTCTCCGCCAAATCTGTGAAGAACGTAACTTGCCATTCGAGAAGTGGGGTAT
>Ga0222628_1000741_pt1 | contig 12222 bp, 14 predicted proteins | sample AntAcemetageno95_FD_179860 | JGI IMG/M metagenome (GOLD analysis project Ga0222628, IMG submission 179860) | Saline water microbial communities from Ace Lake, Antarctica - #95 | ecosystem: Environmental > Aquatic > Non-marine Saline and Alkaline > Saline | place: Antarctica: Ace Lake | collected...
ATAACACGGCATTGTCACTGACGTTCTACTTGAGGAAAAAATCTACTAGAAGGGTTATTGTTGTTAAGGGCTCTTCTTTTGAAGACGTTAAAAGAGAATATGGTGAGGAATATAATTTTATTGAGCCAATGATAAAAAATGCGGCTTATGAGTGGGGGGAGTTGGGTGGAGGCCCGCATATATGAAGATATTGGTACTAGAAGACAATCTTGAAAGACAAGAACAGTTTAAGAAAAATCTTGCTGGCCATAATGTAGAGATAACCGACTCGTCAAAAACCACAATAGAAAAACTTGTTAGTGGAAAATATGAAATTTTGTTCTTGGACCACGACTTGGGCAATCAAGTTTTTGTTGAATCTGGTGAAAACACAGGATATGAGGTGGCAAAATTCCTAGAAGCGAACAATCAATTTATGCCTTCAAATGTTATTGTCCACAGTCTTAATACTAACGGTGTACAAAACATTTTGGGTGCGTTGCCATTAGCAATTCATATTCCATTTGCTTGGACAGTTGAGAATTTAAAAAAAATGGGATTAATATAATATGGCACAAAAACTTTCATTGGAAGAAGAACTAAAAAATCTTGCTACTATTGCTAAGAAAAAGGAATGGTTTCTAGCAGAAAACTTTATTAAGTGCGTTTTAACCACTGCTTGGATTAAAAGCGATTTCAGGTGTAATGAAGAATGGGATAAAAAAGATACAAAATAGTTGAAAAATCCTGTTGGCAAATAAAGGTGTAATAATGGATGAAATTGAATTAATAGAAAAGATAGAAATATTAACGCCTGAAAAAAAATTAGGAATTGGCAATTGGAATTACTTAAATTCAAAGACAAGTCTCATTATGAAAATGTTCAGTTGGCAACGGTTAGAATGCGCAAGAAGAGAGCATCTTTCAGACTTGGCGAGATAAGATTGTCATGCGAATGGCTCAAATCGCATAGTATCACTGATAGCAACGGAGTCAAGGGGCTATGCCATGGTGTTAGGAGTGGTTTGGAATCTGATGTGTTCCTAAGGTACTTTCCGTTAGCTACTATCATTGGCACTGATCTATTTCCGATGGAAGGTGCTTACTATAAAAGCTTGACCCCTGTCGTCAAATGGAACTTTTCCGAAGTTAACCCAGATTGGATTGGCAAGATGGACTTTGTTTACAGCAACTCCTTGGACCATTCTGATTGCCCAGAAACAACTATTAGAATATGGCTAGAACAGATTAAGCCAACGGGATTTCTCCTGTTGAGATGGGGACTTCACGGATTTGAAAAGGCTCGGAGAGGAGATTGTTTTACGGCTTCGTATCAAGAACTGGCTGATATAATCAATAGGATAGGACGGGTTGTTAATGTTATTAAGCTTTATAAATCCAGAAAGAATACTTATTTAATGTTGATATGCCAGAGACAGGATGCTTCAATCGCTACATCCTTGAAAACATAAAATAAATCAAAATAAAACTTGACAAAAAAGGATTTTGTGGTATATATAGAGAATAAGAAAAAAGAGTATAAAACTATGAGCACATTACGGTACAGATTATATTGTTATTTTAGCAACATGCCCATTGAGGGTGTGAAGGCTGGAGTCTGTTCGTAGATAATAGCGCTTTACTAACCCTCACCTAGGCAACTGGGTGAGGGTTTTTTGCGTTTGTGGGGTTCTTTGAAAAATTTAAGGGAGTTTATACCGTAGAAGTAGCGGGACTGGCTGTAAACCAGTTGGCGAAAGCCTCGGGTGGTTCAACTCCATCAACTCCCACCAATTTATGTCCCCGTAATGGCGGCGGTTTCTACCCGTCAAGTGCATAATGGAAATGAAAATGCAGGTTCGAGTCCTGTCGGGGATGCCATTTTAAGGTGTCGTAGTCCAATTGAATAGAACCCAGGTTTCCGAAGCCTGAAATTGTGGGTTTGAATCCCACCGACACCACCAGTTTTTGAGGGGGTTTGGTGTATTTGCTGGTGCGCACACGAGTCTGAAAAACTTGAGGTTTGGGTTCGATTCCCAAGGCTCCCACCATATTTAAAGCACCTTTGGTCGAGTGGTCCAGGCGGGAAGCTGCAAACTTCCAGACGGGGGTTCGATTCCCTTAAGGTGCTCTTTTATTAAATAAATAAAGGATTTTACTCTCTTGTTGTAGAATAATATAGCAAATAAAAGAAATTTATTTCAAACAGGAGAATAAAATGAAAAACTGCGAGTTAAAAAAAATAGCAGTTGAAATGAGAAAAAATGGCGATACATTTTTGGAAATTTCAAAAAAAATAAACATTAATAAATCTACTGTCGGTAAGTGGGTTAATCATATTAAATTATCTAAAGAACAAATATCTAATAAGTTAAGAAATATAAAGTTGTTGGAAAGCGAACAAAAATATAAAAAAATATTTATTGATAAAAATATTATAGAAAATTCCCTATTAAATAATGGTTTTTATGTTACACTTAAAAAATTAAAATTAACAAGTGGTTGCTTAAAATACTGGTGTAAACAACACGATATTAATTTAGCCCCTTTTACAAAAGAAAGGAAGAAATATACCCATTGCGAAATTTGTAAAACAGAGTACGAACAATTTCAAAAAAAGAAACCCAAAATATGCTGTGCCTGTGAATGCAGAATAAGAAGGCTTACTAATAAAATAAGGTCTATAGAATATATGGGCGGTAAATGTTCAAAGTGTGGATACAAGTGTAGTAAAACAAATTATGCGGCTTTTGAGTTTCATCATCCAAACAAAGATAAAGAAATGAACATTGGCCAAAACTTAAATAGGAAATGGGGTTCTATTAAATTAGAACTTACTAAATGCAAAATGCTATGTTCTAATTGCCATAGGATTGAACATTCTGATTATACAAAATCAAATACTATATCTATGATTAGAAAAAAATGTTTGGATTATATTGATAAAATAAAAAACGACATTAATGCAAAGTTAAATTTACTTGACGAAAATAATTTAAAAGATATGACAAAAACATTGTCTTTGAAAAAAATATCTAAAAAAACCAATATTCCAATGAATAGTATTTATAGTTTTTGCAAGTTAAAAAACATTAGTGTTCCTCGTAAGTGTCATAAGAAATTTGAAATTAGCAAAGAAGATTTGGGGAAATTAGTCGTCTGTAATCCAATGACAAAAATAGGTAAGATGCTTGGCGTAAGTGACACCGCAATAAGAAAAAGGTGTTTATCTCTTGGAATAGACTATAAAGCAATAAGTCCAACAGCAAATTGTAAAAAAACCACTATTGCCATTACTTCATAGACACTGGTTCGATTCCAGTACAGCGCTCCATTTATTCTTAAAAAACAAAATAAAGGTTTCCAAAAAAACAATAAAGAAATAATATAGGGAAAAGAATAATATTTAAGAATAAATAATTATAATTTATAAGGAGAAATAAATATGGCACAAATTAAAGTATATGATGATGTTTATGATATCAATTATTATATTGACTATACGGTTGGAAACGCCGTTATTAGCCAAAGTCACACTGGCTATCCAAACTTCTACATAAAATGTTCTACTAGCCAAAAAGTTTATGGGACTGGTGCAGCCGTTCCTGCTGAAATAGTGCTTGACTTAGATGCACCACTTTATGATGTTACCACGGATTTAAAAGTTCGTTCAGTAAAAATAATGGATGCTGTTTCTGGTGGAAAAATGATGTCTAGTAGTAGTTCGCCGTCTAGTTTGAGTTCGAAGTCTAGTAGTAGTTCGCCGTCTAGTTCTAGTTTGAGCTCGCAGTCTAGTTTGAGTTCGCAGTCTAGTTTGAGTTCACTATCTAGCGTAAGCAGTAGTTCACTTAGCTCACTTAGTTCGTTATCTAGCGTAAGCAGTAGTTCACTTAGCTCGCTTAGCTCACTATCTAGCGTAAGCAGTAGTTCACTTAGCTCACTTAGCTCACTATCCAGCGTAAGTAGTAGCTCGCTTAGCTCACTATCTAGTGTAAGTAGCAGTTCACTTAGTTCACTATCCAGCGTAAGTAGTAGCTCGCTTAGTTCACAGTCTAGTTTGAGTTCACAGTCTAGTTTGAGCTCGCTATCTAGCGTAAGTAGTAGCTCGGTAAGCAGTAGCTCGCTGTCTAGCATAAGTTCGAATCCATGAACATAATTAGAATAATGTAAATAACATAGTGTTTTAAATATTACGCTTCGTAGTTATTTATATTTCTTTCCTATCCTCATTAGGTACCTTTCTATTCTGTAATCACCAATTCTATATATAAAAAATAGTTCTATTTTTTTGTTAATAAAGATGTATAATATTGTTTAATAAGGATAAAACTATGTTTAAAAATATTTGTAAAAAGTGGAATGTTGGTATTATGGATCGTTATTATTTTTTTTTATATATTTTTGTTGTTAGTTTTATAGTTCTATTTTTTTCTTTCCTTTGTAATCAAGAAAAATTGGATAATTATTGTATAAATACAAGTAATAGAGCAATAACTGAAAGAAAAATAGTAGTATCTAACAGGACTTTTAATGTTCAGTATGAATACTCCACCAATGTTGTTCCTTATCACGGAGAAATAAATACTAATATACCTATAATTATACAAAGAAGAGCATATGTCACAGTTTTTGAAATTATTGGCACAAATAAAACTCAAATTGACGGCATAATGAGAGGAATTATAATTACAACTGGAAACTTTGATGAAGCAATAGATTGGTTCTATGTTTGGAAGGTTTTATCTTCTACCAATCAACCGTAAGGATAAATCATATTAAAAAAATAGAAAAAATGTGGGCAATAATCGGATGTTACGGTCTTTATACTGGGACTTGGTTGACAAAGAAAGATGCCATAAGAGACCATTGTGTTGCTAAAAGACTTGGATTGGATGACAAGTGGAGTGACGAAGCAGTTAAGAATGTGTGGAAAGATTGTAAAAAAGTAGGAGACAAAGTAATCAAAGTGGAGATACATTATGAACGTTGAAGCAAAAATAAGTTGGGATGAATTGTTTATGGGAATAGCTGCATTGGCATCTAGGAGAAGTAAAGATCCTTCAACAAAGCATGGAGCATGTATTGTTAACGGTGAAAAAAGAATTATATCAGTAGGATATTCTGGGATGCCACTTGGAGACGACGATAATTACCCGTGGGGAAAGGACGCTAAAGAAAGAGAAAATACTAAATACCCGTATGTAATTCATTGCGAACCAAACGCTATTCTTAATGCGTCTATGCCATTGAGTGGGGCTACTATTTATATATATTCAGATCGCAAGTATTTACCGTGTTCGGAATGTATGAAATTAATAGTTCAAGTTAAAATAAAAGAAGTGGTTTTGGCAGATAGCATAAATGTTAATACAGATGAATATAATTGGAAACCAACATTGCATATGGCAAAGGTTTCTGGAGTAAAAATTAGGCTTATGGGTAAAGTTCAGTCTCAAAAAAGTTTTCTAAAAATAGCAGAAGAATTTAAAGCTATGGCAAAGATGTTGGATGAGTAAAGATATTCAAATGTGGAAATGCTTGTGGCAGAAAATAATTTGTTTTTATAAATTCTATTGTGCCATCAATCAGATATTTATTGTGGGAGCGTAAAACCCCGACATCTTTAGTGGTTGGGTAGTTCATTGCCCATTCTTTTTTCACAATATATGAAATATTATTAGGAAAACATTATCCTATTCTTGTTAATTTCAGATCCCTCTAATTGCGGACTTTGTGGGTAGTAGTTGCTTGGCAATTTTTCTCTCAACTTCTTATAAAAATCATCATAAGTAATAAATGGATTTTCTCTTAACACTTTTGTAGCCCAATAACTCATTGCCCCATAATATTTGCCGTTAAAATTGGCATCATATGAAACCTGGTTTGACGCACATCCCGACAACAAAATATGATTCATTTCTTCTTCTGTTTGTCCAATTGTCTTAAACATTTTGCTTTTTACTGGTAGGGTTGACATTTTGGCAATCATTTCGTCTTTAGGGGGCATAAATCTTGCTACCCTATATAAATCATTATTATCGCCAAATGCTCTTGTCGAACTGCCCGAAAAGCACGAATCAAAAATTACCGTAGTTCTAACACCATCTTTTATTTTTGATAATATTTCTTTAATATCATCATCTATTAGAAGTCCATCATATAGGCATATTGCTTCATCCTTGCCATCAATTTCATCACCGTTTAAATCTTGAGTATAAGTTCCATGTCCAGAATAGTCAAAAACCAAAATATCTCCAGCAACACTCTTCTCAATTAATTCTTTCATCTTATTTACAACATTATTTTTAGTGGCATTAGAATCAAAAATAGTATAAATTTCGTCAAACTTATATACATCTTTTAATAGGAAACTCCATTCGGCAATATCATTTAAACAACCACGCAAGTCATTATTTGAAGATGGATAATCATTAATGCCCCATTGCAATGCTCTTTTTTTACCAGTAGGGATTGTAATTGGTTGGCTGCTAAAACTCGTCCGACTACTGGATGAACTACTACAAGTGCTATTGCTGCTATTGCTGGAACTACTGGAACTGCTGGAACTATCACTTTCGCCATCTATTTCCATTTCTTTGCCGAATAGTTTTTTTAAAAGTTTGGTTACAAAACACATATTGCCTCCTACTAATAACGATGCCTTACTTATATATGATTATATAGTTCTTTTTATTTTTTAAAAAAACCTTGTTATTTTTTTATTTATTGTATAATATAGTGCTAATTAAAAAAACACAATTAAGGAGAAGTATTATGAGCAAAACATTTAATACACCGTATGGAGAGATGGCCGACAGGATTAAACTAGACACCGTTTTTTCTGTTATTCTCAAAAAGGGTGGGTCAACCCATAACATAGTCGTTAAGGAATTAGGTGAACAAAACATTTTTGGGAATATTGCCTTGGAAAGAATTATGGCTATGTTTGATAGAAAGAACCATCCAAAATGCGAATTTGGTTTTTATGATAATGCCCAGCAACTTGAAAGCAACAAAGAGATTAATGTTATTGAAGCTACTAGAACTTTTATTTGTCTTCCAAGAATTGTGATCATTCCTTACGACAATATAGGTTTGTTAGAAGAAGGTCCGTTTGCCTACATAGAAAGTAGCAATATGATTGGAAGCGAAGTTAAAATAGAAGACCAATTAGTTCTTGATAAGTTTCCCATATTTAAGCCATATTATTCTAAAGAAGTTGGCGGATTTTATCAAAGCCCAATTTTGGTCAAGAAAGTTTCCTCAAATACGATTCCGTTCCCAAAGGTGTCTAAAGGTAGAAATATAATTAAAGGGGAAGTTAAAGAAATAGGAGATAAGAAAGAAAATGAATAAGCAAACACAAAACGCAATTAAATATCAGGATATTTTAGTTGCCGTTAAGGAAAAACACGACAAGTTTATTGGGAAATTTTCTGGTGCCATAGAAAAAGCTTTGTCGGATTTATGGATGGAGCAAGATTTGACCTATGCAAGATTATTTTTTATTGCAAAAATACTTAAGGATGCAAAAGTAATTAACCATTATGAAGAAATTGCAGTAATAGTAGAAGGTACGACATTTAATAGGTCTATAGCACTTTCTGTTAACCATGGAACTGCCTTTGTCTATATGTTGAATAGTGGTAGAAATGTTTTTGTTTACGAAGGAGTTGCACTTGAACATCCAGGCAATCTGTCCTTTTTAGTATGGTCTCAAAATGATCAAACTAAAAAGTATTCCGATGTTTTAAATGATGATTTTAATTGGAAAGATTTTTCTTTATATGTTACCGATGTAATACATAAGTCATCCTACAGAAGAAAAGCAGCCATTGAAAATATAATTGGTTGACAAAATTCTTGCGAATTGTATAATGGGCAAAAACGAAGAGGTAAAATGAAAGAAGAAGAAATTCGGAAAGCCCCAGAAGAAGTTAAACCTAACGAAGTAAAATCGTTTAAGGAACCACCTGCTATTGCTGATAATAAACAATGGGTGGATTATGTCCCCTTGCATTGTCATAGTTGTTATTCTATTTTGGATGGTTTTTGTTCCCCAGGAGACATTGCTAATGCTGCCAGAAAAAATCGTTTCAGGGCTATTGCTCTAACGGACCACGGCAGTTGTGCTGGATTGTACAATTTCTACAAGGCTTGCAAGGAACAAAAAATACGCCATGGTGACAAAGAAGAAACGATAGAAAAAATTAAGCCAATATTAGGCATGGAATCATATTTGGTAGATGATATAAATATTAAGAATAAGGACGAAAAAAAGCTCCACGTGACCTTGCTGGCAAAGAACAAGGTTGGGTATAAGAATTTAATAGCTATCAGTTCTATAGCCAATTTAAAGGGGTTTTATAGCCGTCCAAGGGTTGATATTGAACTTTTAAGGAAATATAAGGATGGCATTATCTGCGGCTCTGCTTGTATTCAGGGATTTGCCGCCTATCACATAAGGCAAAATAATATTGAGCAGGCCAGAAAAAACCTATTGCTGTTCAAGGAAATATATGGTGATGATTTGTTTGTGGAGATAATGGTTCATCAATTCAATAACGAAAAAACTACCAGAGAATTTAAAATTGTGATGAACAATTTATATAAGCTTTCCAAGGAACTTCATATAATAGCTGTAGCAACATGCGACTCTCATTATGCAAATAAGGAAGATTACTTGACTCATGATATTCTTTTAAGCATATCTACTAAAGATACTATTAAAAATCCAAAAAGGTTTTCTTTTGGGTCCAGCGATTTCTACATAAAGTCTTTTGATGAATTGTCCATAATATATAAGAATCTTCCCGAACTGTTAAGCAATAGTGTTGTTATTGCGGATAAAATTGAAGAAAATATTATTGAAACTGGAAGTGATTTGTTACCTGATTTTAAGTTGCCTCCTGGCGAGTCTTCGGAGTCGGTCTACTTAAAAAGTCTTATTGACGATGGTATGGCATCAAGAGGTTTAAAAGGAAAACCAGAATATGAAGCAAGAATCGTAGAAGAATGGGACGTCATTACGAACCTTAAATATGAAAAATACTTTTTAATACTTTGGGATGTTATTTCCTATGCTAAAAGAGAGAAAATAAGGGTTGGTTGTGGTCGTGGAAGTGGTGTAGCTTCGTTATGTTTGTATTGTATGGGAATTACACAAATAGACCCTGTAAAATATAGCTTGCTTTTTTCAAGATTTTTGAATAAAGACAGAGTTTCACCTCCTGATGTCGACCTAGATTTTGACTATACTAAGCAAGGACAAATCTTTCAATATCTATCCCGCAAATACGGAGTGGAATGTACTACAAGAATTGGGACATATAATAGCTTGAAGGCAAAAGATGCTATTAAAAGGGTTGCCAAGGTATTGGATATAGGAAACGATTTTGAAGACGCCAAGGGCAATTTTAAAGGTAATTGGGGGTCTGGTGAAAAAACTTTAAAACTCGTTAACGCAATATCCAAATCTATTCCAATCGGACCAAATATTGAAATTGACAAACTTACTACATATAAGAAGAATCGTTTTAAAGATGAACTGAAAGGGTATATTGAAAAATATAAGGATGTTTTTAGTTATGCAAAAAAAATTGAAGGAGCTCTTTCGGCAGCTGGCGTTCACCCTGCGGGCATAATCGTTTGTAAAGACCCTGTTGCTAGTCATGTTCCTTTGAGGTTAGCTAAGGATGTGGTTTGTACGCAATATGACTTAAAAGAAGTTGAAGAATTGGGTTTGTTAAAATTTGACTTTTTAGCGTTAAAAACATTGACTCTTATTGAGCAATGTTTAGACCTAATAAAAACAAGACACCATAAGGATATTGATGTAAACAAATTAGAACCAACTGACAAGGAAGTTCTAGATATGCTAACTAATGGTGATACTGGTGGTGTATTTCAGCTTGAAAGTAAAGGAATGACAAAATTAATAGGAAATTTACGAATTGACACTTTTAATGATATAGTGGTTGCAAATGCTCTTTTTAGACCTGGTGTTCTGCAGTCCAATATCCATAAGGATTATTGCGAATACAAACACAAAAGAAAAGAAGTTGAATATCTTCACCCTGTCATGAAGGAATTACTTGGCAAAACTTACGGAAATATGATTTTTCAAGAAGACATTATGTTAGTTTCAATTAAGATGGCTGGATTTACTCCTGCGGAAGCAGACACTTTGAGAAAGGGCATAGGTAAAAAAGAACCCGAAAAAATAATGAAGTTAAAAGATAAATTCGTCAAGGGGTGTATTAACCATGGGTGTGAAAGCGATGTTGCGGAAAAGATATTTGAAAGGTGTATGTATTTTAGTGGCTATGGGTTTAATCAATCACATAGCTGTGCTTATGCCATGCTAGCATATCAAACAGCATGGCTTAAGCGTCACTATACAATAGAATTTATGTGTTCCTTATTGTCGTCCGTAATGTCGGAACAACAAAGGGAAAAAAGAGAAATCTATGAAGGTTCTTTACCTAGATATAGCTTAGAATTACTTCCTTACGACATTAATTTGAGTAAAGATGTTTACACTATAGAGTCTGGTGGGCTTAGGCGTCCTTTTTCTATCTTGAAGGGCTTAGGTGATGTTGTTCTTAAGGAAATTGTTAGCCGACAGCCTTATAAAAATTTGGAAGAACTAATAAGTAACAATAGTGGTCGTTCTTTAAACAAAAACGTGTTTGCGACACTAGTTGGTTGTGGTTGTATGAATTGTTGGGGTAACCAAAGTGGTTTGTTAGCAAGTTTTGTTAAGACCAAGGAGTTTGTAGCCGCTAAAAATAAAAAAGATAAAGAAAATAAAAAATTTGATGGAAATTTGTTTATATAGTATAATGTAACAAACGAAGGAGAAATTACAATGGAAGAAAATAAAGACATAACGAACGATGGTAGTCAGGTAAAAAGTGAAACTTGTAATACTAACATTTATAAATCTGCCGTTTATAAATCTGCCGTTATTACAGTTGACCTGGCGAAATATCAAAACATCAAGCTTTACAGTTCTTTTTCTACTTGTGTTGATGGATTGACAAAAGAAGAAGATGCCACATTAAACCGTCAAATATGGATTGATAGAGGTGATGATTTGAAATATGGACTTAAATGTTGTTTGAGAAAGTTTGCAAAAATGGGAAAGCCAAAATTTATAGATAATATTGAAACCATAGACCGCCCAAAACAAAAGCCAATATCAGCAACCATTAGGAAAAGCTGTGAAATTACAGTAGAAATTTTGAAAACCCAAAATCAATATCAAAGTTCAAAATTTTCAAGTGGCAAGGAATGGTCTATTGAATATACCACCAATGAAGAGAGAAGAAAAATTGAAGCGGAAAAGTGGGATGAAATAGCAGAAGATATAGAAGCTTCTATGGGATTGTTTTTTGAGTCCCTGGGTAAGAAAACAGATTGTCCCGCAAAGTTTTTCGAATTGTGCAGGCAAAAATTAACAATGAAAAAAGTTGAAAATAATGTAGAAAATAATTAAAATTGTGTATAATATTAATTGAACATAAAAAACAAATAAAGGAGAATAAAATGAAGAAAGCTCAAAAAGGCTCAAAAGCATTGGAAATCGCTAGCGAAAAGCTTGAGGACATATTTACCGTTGCCTTTAAAAAGGCCGTATTTGACACTAATGGTAAAATTTCCATAGACGAATTAGAATGTATTGTAGAAAAAGATCTTGCTGCTGGAATAGTTAGCGTTAAGGTTACCGTTTATGGTTTGGCTGGAACTACTCCCAAACCTGGTTTCTACGATAAGAAGGCTGATAAGCTTCTTGCAAAAGGATTCAATAAAATAAAAGCTGGCGATTGTTCATTTAAGTTTGATGGCGCATTTGATTTGAACACAAATGATTATGTTTTAAACTACGTAGCCGAATAATTGTTGCCAAACATAGTAGTAAGAAAGCAAAGAAATATGGCAAGCCCTACTGTAGAAAAAGTGGAGTCTGCAGAAGACTTCCAAAGAATTGTGGATAAGTCTACGGAACTTCTCAAATCATTGAGTCCCGCAGAAGAAGATTACTCTAAGGTTTACGATGAACTCAGGAATTTAAATGTTGTCGTGTCTTCCAACCCAAGTCTTCAGCAAATCAGTGTGGAAATTCAAAAAGTTCAATCGGCAAAGGATAGAGTTTCGCAAATTATAGTGAATGCTCATAGGAATTTTATAGTTAGAAAAAGAGTGTGCGAATTACTTAGAGAAGGCTGGTCATCTTTTTCA
>Ga0222628_1000742_pt1 | contig 12214 bp, 20 predicted proteins | sample AntAcemetageno95_FD_179860 | JGI IMG/M metagenome (GOLD analysis project Ga0222628, IMG submission 179860) | Saline water microbial communities from Ace Lake, Antarctica - #95 | ecosystem: Environmental > Aquatic > Non-marine Saline and Alkaline > Saline | place: Antarctica: Ace Lake | collected...
TTGTACCTGACCCTTCAACATCTCGGTCTGCTGACCAAGCACCGCTTGTTGGAGATTTTTTGTAAATCTTGGCTACTCCCCCACCCACCACTACCCCTAAACCATAAATAAGTGAATTAGTATTAAGAAACTTGACAATATCATAAGTTTTGTTTTCTTGTGTAGATATTAGGGTATTTAATGGAATAAGTCGTTTTCTATCAGAATAATTATCAAAGTTTTTACTTATCTTAAACTTATTTGTAGTTTTCACTCTTAAATCACTAGTTACCCCGCCATCAAAATCTGTTATTTTTATTTGTTTAATTTTTCCCATTATTTAATTTGTTAATACACTACCATTTGATAATGCTCCGACTGTGAATTTAAGTCTAAAATTTTGTATATATGCAGTGTTTCCTGTATCACTTGTAGAAAGATACCCTTTTAACTCAGTGTTTGGAAAAATTTTAATATCGTGGCTTTGTGCCTCATATGAATTAACACCTGATGTAGATGCTGAAGCTAAAACATTTCCAAACTGGTCTCTAATTTCTGTACTAGCTGTTCCACCACTACCTTGTTTTATTTCATATGTCAATCTAATAGTTCCACCAATATTACTTATGATATTCTTTTTAAGTGTTAAGTTCGAAGTTCCTGTAATAGTTCTTTCTATATCAGCACTTCCCTGTAAAGTATCCGAAGCAGTTGCTCCTATTATTGGGAAATTCCAACTTAAACCACCACTTCCGTCAGTCATTAATACAGTTGAACTAGCATTGTCTGTTGCTGGGAATGTATAAGCAATACCATTTAATGTTTGAGTTCCTGTTGAAGTAAAGTTAGTATTAAAAATGTTTGTGCTTGTGGCTGTCGTTGCTATTAAATCAGTTACATTAAGAGAAAGCATAGAAGAAGAAGCTGTGAAAGTATGCTCTCCTGTCCAGTTATAGTTTATTCCAGTATCAACCGCGGATGTCTGCCAAGTTGGTGGAGTTCCTGCTCCATTAGAAGTTAAAAATTGTCCTGAGTCTCCTAATCCTGATACTTTATCTATTCCACTTACTCCATTTCCTAATAAGACTTGATTAACATTTAGGGTTGCCCTACCTGTTCCACCTTGTGCAACATTGATTGTAGTAAAACCAGTCGTCAAAGACCCTGATGATAAAGCACCAACAGTTACCAAAGCCGAAGCAGTTGTCAGAGTTGGGATAGTAGTTGTCCCATATTCCATTTTACCCGCATTAAGAGAAGCAAAGTTATCATTTATAACACTTCTACTATCTGAAAGTTTATCTGTTCCTGCTATGGTTGTAACGGAAGTTCCAACATTTAAGACAGGAGTTTTAAGTTCTGTAAACCAATAATATCCTGTTAATGAAAGGAGTATTACTAATGTTATTATAAATCTTTTAGTTCCTATTTTCATACTAATTTTTTGCTTCATTACTTAATGATAATGAATTTTTGCTTTCTCTATTTATTACTAATCTTTGTAAATCCCGAGTAGATTTATCGGCATTATCCCAAGTAAAATCTGCATCGTCCCAAGTCTGGTCAAGACTAACCTTATCTTCGTTTGTAAGTGTTATGTCGTTCTTTGATTCTTTTGTTAGTGTTAATGTCATTAAATATATTGAATTCTTTTAGGTTTTAATATATGTCGCTTGTCGCCTTCCCGTCTTGAAAAAAATTTGATTAAATCTTTCTTCATTCCACCATAAAAAGGACTTCTTTTATCTGTTGAGCCAACTTTTCTTTCTAATTCTCTTACTCTGTCTTGTTTATATGTCATACAGTAAGGAATAGCAGCCATATAAGATAACATAATGTGAAATGGTGATGGTAATCCGGGTTCTTGAGTAGTATCAGATACTGTGAAAAGGTCTGCTGTTCTCTTAAAATGGACTTTTATGCCACTTGCAAGGGTTACTGCTGTTGCTGTCGGTGCTGGGTATAGTTTTATAGTGTCGCCTTCCTTATCGTAGTGAGTTGGCATACCAGTGGTAGCAAAATATTCTTCTAAAGGAACATTCCTGAAGTTTCTATCATCAACTAAGTCTAAAGTAGCCCAGTTACCGTCTTTATCTTTAACTTTTACTATCTCAATCTCTAAATACTCACTTGCAAAGGAATAACTTTGTTGTGCTTCTACTAATGTTCCTGTTCCAATAGGTAAATCTGTATGGTTGGTGTCGTCGTATTGCCAAGTTCCGTCTGCTAAAAGGATTAACGCTACTAATTCTTCTAAAGCAAAATTAAATCTTCTCGTTACCTTAGCGAGTGGATAAGAGTTTATATCAGCATCACATAAATCCCAACATTCGTGGACTAAACTATTTTCTTGGTCTGTTGTGTTATAAAATTGCATATATTTTTTTAGTTAATTTATATTACTATCCTTGCCCCCCATAAAGGAGCAAAGTAATAGCACAAATTATACTATATTTCAATAATATTATAACATCAAGCTACTTGAATGTCAAATATCAACCCAACGTGAGCTGTTGGTGTTAGGTGTCCAATATCTACTCTTGAGTAGAAAGATTGACCTGAGAAGAACATATTTGAATCCGCTGCTGGGAAATCAATAGTATGCGCTCGCCCATAAGTCCCTCGTAAGATACCTAGTCTTTCAATTTTCTTAACTCCTGCGAACAAATGTTCTGCAGTGTGGTCGTTTGACCAATAATGGTCGCAACCTAGATAATGAAGACCCTCAACAGTTCCCTCCTTCAATGCTTTGTCAGCAGTGTTGAAACCGTTAGCTTGAACAAAAGCTTCAAGAATTTCAAAGTCAGCGGCTCTCCAAATAAACCCAACACCGTTGGTATTCATTAAAGATTGTCCGTTAGCTTCCCTAATTTCTCGTTTAACTCCACGAATAATGTCATCAATGTTTGTGGCAGAAACAGTAATGTTTCCAGCACCTCCACCGATTGCAGAGTTATCAAAGTCTGTCCAAGACGCATATCGTGCTAACACAGCACCCTCAATGTATTCATTCAATAAAGCACCGATTCTATCAAACAATTCAGCAGGTTTTGTCCATGGTGATTGAGCAATATCTGCCCAGTCAACATAAAGACCTAAATCTCTACCTGTTGAAATTGTCAAAGTTTCGGCTGTCTCAATGAATGTTTGCAACGCTACCCCAGTTCCTCTTGAAACAGATTGAACTGATGGTGTAGTTGACATATATGATGAAGAAATAACTCTTGTATCAGTTATCGTTACATCACACATTTCCTTCCAAGTTTGTGGATGGTCAAGTCTATCTTGAAGCATATCCTCAAACATTGTTTCGTATGTAATTGTGTTACTTACAGCCATATTTATAATTAAATTAACTTTTAATAATTACAAACGAAAAATAGTTTTAGTCGTTATAGAATTTCTTGCCTCCAGTTGCAGAGTTTTTCATCATAGCTCTATGAATTTTAACTCTTGCTTTCCTATCTGGTATATCCTTTGGAGTAGGTGGAACACCTTTGGCAATCCAGTATTCTGGATTTTCAATAGCTTTACTATTACTTGTTCCGCCTTCAACTCCTGAAGTGGCTTTTGTAATTGCTTTCGCATCCTGCAAATCCTTGAGTTCAGCCTTGAAATACTTACTATCAATAAGCACATCCAATTCTTTACCCGTTTCCACCATAAGTTTCTTGGCTAGGTCTATCTCGTCTGCATCAGTAATTCCTACTGCTCTTAGATAACCTTTCTCTACTAAACCAAATTCTTCTTCGTTTGATTTTTCCTCCTTTTCCTTAGGTTTCTTCTCAGCTGGTTTTGGTTCTTCTTTTTTTACCCACTTACCTTCTTTGAGTTCAAAACCTTCTCCCTTTTTAGCCCGAGAGTAGAGTTGTTTGTTTGCTTCTGACATTTTTCCGAACTTTTCGGTGTTAGAATTAAACTTCTCTTTAATGGCATCAATGTCATCGTTTTCATCAATGACACTTATTTCCCCTATTTCAGAGTTGGGGTTCTCATTATTTTCATTTTCCATAATTTATGTGTTTATGTTCACTAATAATCTATTTTAAGAGTTTAGATAACTCTGTGTCGGATACAAAAACCGACTGCATTTGAAGCAATCGGTAGAAACTCTAATAAGGTGAACATCACATAAACCTCATTAGAGCCTCATATGATTGCTCCAATGCTTTGTGATGTTCCTAATTGTTAATGTGCTTTTAACTAAATAAAAACTTAAAGAAAGACCATATATATCCTGATGACATAATAATTATTATTATTCCTACCACTATAATTTCTGTCTTTAATTTCATTATATTTAATCTACTACTGTCTCTTCAATTAACATTATACAATCAACTGAACCACCATCTTGGAAAGCATCATCAGTTCTTCTGATTGTTACTCTTGCTTCATTCAATCCATCCACAAGGTCATCTGCTCCTGTAGCTTCAGATATTCTTGCGTCACACCCAGTTCCAGCTACCAATTCAGTAGATGTTGCTGCTGTTGGTGAGTTATTTCTGAAAATTATTGTCTTTTCAGCTCCCGGATAATTCAAACACATTGAAAACAATGTTGATGTTGCTGGGAATGTTAAGTCAAGTGATGCATCTTGGAAATCGGCTGTTGTTGCATCTGAATTTACATGAATATATGAATTATCACAAAACTCTGATGCTGTAATTGTTCTTGCTATCCACAATGTTGAAGAAGCATTTAATGATTCTCCTCCTGATGTGTAACTATCTAAGAAATTTTGTTGGTTATATTTGTCTGGTCCTGCTGCTCCACCAACTGCAACTTCCCTAATTGTTTCTCTAATTATTCCACTTTTAGAAATTGCAACTCCTCCTAATATAAGGGCTAATATTGCTATTCCTAATGTTATTTTATTAATCATATTATTTTGATTTAGTTTTAATAATTTTGCGACCTTTTTTAACTCTTTTACTTCTTTCTATTTTGGCTTCTTCCTTTTGCCCTTTAATTTCTTTCTCCTTTTGTAGTCTATGCTTATCTCTTAATGAGAACATTTTATCAATCATATTTTTTTAAGATTATCTAATAATTATCTCCAAGTAACAATAAATGTTCCATCAAATCCTGCTGGAACTTCATACATCAATCCATTTGTGAAGATTGCATCTACTTGGTAAGTTCCGGGGGTTATATTTATTGCTCCCATTTCAAACAATGTTGTGGCTGTTGAAGTAGCAGCAGCTGTTGATGTTGCGTTGTATAAAGTTAGCATTGGGTAAGCTCCTGCCGTTGCTTGGTTTGAATAAACAACCGAACCTAATGAACCATAACCACTTTTAATAAAAGTAGTTGATGTTGATGAAGCCACAGTAGATGTAATAACAGTTGTATTGTAATCATTCCCAAAAGTTACACTTCCTTGTGCTAAATCACTGTTTCTAAACAATGAAAATATAGTAACTAATAAACAAATAACTACTACACCTGCTAATATTACTAATGTCTTGTCTTTTTTAATCATATTTTTAATGTTTTTCTAATAATGCGACCTTTACCTTGCGATGTTTTTTGTATCCATCTATAAACCTTGATTTTGAGGCTTCTTCTCATTTGCCTCTATCTTTCTTGATTGTTTTTCTAATTCCTTAAAACTTTCTTCTAATAAGTTTATTGCTGTCATCTGGGCTGCTTTTAAATAAACATCTCCTCCCTTATCCTTCATAAAAGTTTTATTCAATACTTTCTTAACAGCCCCACTCATTGTGCTATCAGCTATGAAGTTTTTTACTTTTACTCTTTCATTTATATTAAGCATTTTGTTTTGGTTGAGCTGATAATGATTGAGGAACTGCTATTTGTCCTGCTTGCTGTTGTTCTTGTGGTTGTGGGATTGTTGCTAGGTTAGTAAAATCAACTGCTGATACTCCTGAAAACTCTAATATGTCGTTAAATGCTGAACCCATACCTTCCATTTGCATAACTTGTTGAAAACCTTGTGGATTTGATAATATGAACTGGAAGATTGCTAATATTTTATCTGAAAGAATTGATAGGTTTTTCTGTTTACCTGCAATATTTATTCCCATTTTAATATCAACTCCCTTGAACTCGTCTTTTAGTATTTTTAATAATCTCTTGTTTCCATTCTTACTAAATTTTCGTTTTTCTTCCTCAATAATAGCTTCTTTAATTACTGGGGTTACCAATTCTCCACTCAATATCATTTCCTTAACCCTATTATTTACTTGATTATCAACAACCCTTTCTGATACCCACTGCATTTCACTGGCTGTTAGTGTAGCAAAGAACTCTTGACCTTGCATAATCTTTTTAGCCATATCAGGGATAATCCAAGTTCTGTATATTTCTTCTAAGAATTTAGCCCTTTGACCTCTCCTTCTGTCGTGTAAACCTCTACCAGTTTGGATTGTTTGTGCTTGTCCTCTAAATGTTGTTCCAGATACTCCTTCTTTACCCATAAGAGGGTCTTGAGCTGAACCTATATTCTGTGCTGATTCATACAAGTCGTTAATACTATTTTCAAATAGTTGAATATTTGCTGGTGCTACTGTTGGAATTAAACCAATACTCTTGCCTTCTTCTAAGGTAGTAACTTCAAGATTTTCCATATCTTGTATTTGGTTTCTGTTTGAGAAATTATCATCATCTGTCCATAATGGAACTTTAGAACCAGCTTCTAACATTCCCATCTTACTTATTTCTAAGAAGTTAGTCCATATTTGGGGTTGTAGTATTCCTTCTCCAACTCCTCTACCCATAGCTCTTCCGTAAACCTTCTTGCTTGTATGGAACATTATTGAGCTATCCTTTTCATATTTTCTAAATAGTGTTACCCCCTCTTTTTTACCGTCTTTTCCTTTGTAGAACCCTACAATATGGATTTGTTTCTCATAATCGTCCACATTGTCGTCATCTTCCATCCAATGCTTAGGGAAATCACCTCTTACTATGTAAATCTCAATATTTTTACCTGTTGTTTCGTTCTTTTGTTGATTAGACATTCCTGCTGGGTCTTTTGTAGCCTGTGCTTGTATAATAAGTTCGTCAATTGATACAGTAGCTCCATTTTCAGTGTCTCCCCAACCTCTTTTAGCCATTTGTTTCAATTTACTTGGAGTAAAGTTAAACTTAACCCCTAAACCACCTCCTAAGATGTCTGTTTGGTCTGCAAAAGCGATTGAAGGCATATAAATAACTTCTGGTTTCTTTTCTCCTTTCTGAACTAATACACCCCCATAATCAACATCTTCCTCTGTTATTTCATCTAGTAAGGTATCAATGTTATTTTCTCTAACATAAACTTCATCGTGGTATTTCTTAATTAAAAAGGATAATTCTCTGTTATTTTTGTTCTCTGTATAAAATACAATATCTTTTACTTCAATATCCTCAGCCCAATAAGATAGGTTGAGTATCGGTTCCATAATATTTTTGAAGCTTCTTAGCCAATCGTTCTCTCCTGAAAAGAATTTACTGTTTTTCAAGTGAAAAATCATTTGGATATGCTCCTTCATATTCCAATTCCAATTATCACCTACACGGATTTCCTCTGTGTCGTATGCTGTTTCTTCTTTTTTGATGTATGCGTAAATGTTTTCAGGCATATTATTCAAACTCACTAAATAAACTTATAATGTTTTTTATTGCAATAGTCCTATAAGTGGGACTAGTTACACCAAATGTTCCATTTATAATTCTTGCATTTAGTATTCTCTCTTTGCTTTTTTTACCATTTGAAACAACTAAAACACCGTGTCCCCTAACAATCGGTGGTTTGAGGTTGTTAATAGCCTTCTCCAGTGTCTTTCCTTTTCCTTTGTATTCTTTACCAAGATTATGCAGTTTTATTTTTATCATATTATTTTTTTAAATGGTTGTGGTTTGCCCATTTTAATCACTGCACCTTGAGCTATTACTAATTGCCCTGTTTCTTCTAAGATTTGGTTATCACTTTTCACCTTTTCTTTAGGTCTATTTGCAAACTTTTTATCTATTTCTATGGCTATTTTGTTCTTCCCTTTAATACATTCTTCACAGTAATAAGGGTCAATATCATTTGACTTATACTCCACCCCACATTTTATACATTTTAATTTGTTCATATTTCTTTAATTATAACATTTTTTTAATAAATAAACAACTTTTACTCTAAATTAACTTCTCAAGCTTCTTTTTCTTATAGATGTCATAACAGTCTATATCTAGGTATTCCTTGCTTTTAAGGGCAGTTTTAAGGTTATTAAGCCTATTATTGTATATGTCTTCGGCTAATATCATATTATTTCAACCACTTAAAGACCTTTTCCCAGTCTTCTATTTGTTTATAATCTTCAAACAACTCCTCTCCTTTTTTAATCTTTCTTAGTGTCTTACCTGTTTTGTTATCGTAGTTAGGTTTGTCGCTGTGGTTTAGATACATCTGCATTAGTGTTTCGTGAACCATAAACTGTGAGCCGGTTACCACTAGAGGAAATCTATCAAGTATTAACTCAACTATTTCAGGTTTTAAATCTTTGAAGTCATTATAAGGAATATCTAACATCTGAGGCATTGCATCCATATATATTCTTTCTCCTTTTTTTATGTCTATAATAGCGAAAACACCTACACCGTGAACCTCTGATGGTGCTATTCGTAATTTACAGGTCTTATTAACCATATAAATAGCTTCCTTAATCTTTTCTTGTCTTTGTTTTCTTTCTTTTTGCGATGTTTTATTTGTTTTCATATAATACTAAATCTTCTTTATTACTAATAATACTCATAACCTTTTTCCACATTTGATATTGTTGGGGGTCTTTGAAGCCTAACTCCTTTAATAGTTCTTGTTTCTTTTTAAGTCTAGCCTGACATCTCTTACACTTCATAAATGCTTTAACAGTTCTATGTTTGTGGTCTGATACCATAACATTAGCTATTTTCTTTTCAATGCTTTTGAACTTCTTAGGGTCTTTTAAGTCATCAGACAACCCTTTAAAGATTGGATTAGCAGGAGCATCTTTTATTTGTTTTTGTGTGAATTTATCCATTATAAGCCTTTATTAGTTTTAATAGGTTTAACTGGTTTTGTAATATGAGGGCAGTTTTCTTCTAACCTTTTGTAGTCTTTATCCATTGGGTCGGCTTCTGCAAACAATCTACAACATTCAGGAATAATCATTTCAAATGCTGTTCCTGTTTCTTTTCTTCCTATGAATGGTATGTTTTTATTTTCTTCCATCATACTCCTTTATTAACTTTTTTTCTTATTTGACTGTTCTTATAATTTATTCCTATTTGTCTTCTTCTTTCTTGTTTTGTTTTAATTGGGGCTAAACTTATTATTCCATATTTTATAGCATCCATTGAGTGATTCCATAGGTCTAGTGGCTCATTTAATATCTTACCGTCTTTGTCCTCATCAAACATATAATTATTATATTCTTTGATGGTGTTTATGCTTCTCTTGGTTAAACTAATTCTTTGTTCTTGCACAATTCCTATTGCCCATTTGTTGTAAGATAACTTAACACCAATCTTTTCTCCTTTCTTAACAGCTCCAGTTATATTTACTCCATAACTTCTAATCTCTGCGATACTTTTAGGTTCAGCACTATCTGCTACTACTAAGGCTTTATCTTGATTTATTAGAATATCTGCTAATTGTTTATTACTTAATCCTTTTTGGTAAGTTATTTCATCTAAGATATATCCTCCATTGTAGTAATATATTGCAACAATAGCCGCTGGGTCATTAGTATATCCAAAGTCTAAACCATATCTCTCTAATCTTGCTTCGTGAGGTATCTCATCTATAATAGCCCAGTCTTTGTATATTTTCTTTTCAAGTGTATTTGGTTCTCCTAACCATTTGTGTTTATAAAGGGCTGGTCTATGTTTCTTATCATCTTCTATCTCTTTTAAGATATTGTCAGGCATCATCTCGTATTTGATAGCAATGTCGTAGTTTACATTTATTATAAGAGTATCTGGTCTTCCTTCAATTACCAGTCTTGTATGAACAGGGTCATCTTCTAATAACCTGTTGTAAGTATAAATAATTTGTGAGTTTTCCTTTCTTATGGTTGGGGTTAGTATTTCAATACTTTTATTTGAAACTGTTTGAGCTTCTTCTACCCAAGCTATATCTATTCCCTCTGTTGATTTAACATTCTGTTCGTTATGCCTTAATCCTTTAAAGATAAAATCAGAACCTGTTACTGTATTTATTATTGATTTATCAGTTACTTTGAAGTCAGTTAGTCCATATAGTTCTATTAGGTCTGCTAGTAGTTGATGAGATGAGTCTGCAATAGAGTTTTGAAACTCTCTGAAACAAGCCACTCTTACTTTTCCTTGTCTTGCTCTTATAAGTAATACTCTTGCTACTGTATGAGATTTAAGGGAAAATCTACCACCATGGACGGCAGCTTCTCTCCAGTCATTATCAAAGAGCCTTTTGAACTCACTTGGTATCTCTATTGTTTTTATCTCCATCTAAAAATTTAACTAATATAGGTAATGCTTTTCCTTTTGATGTTAAATCTATCTCAGAAGAAGTTGCTGGATTACCCTCTGCCATTTTCCATTGGTCTAATTTGGGGATGTCTTTTATCCATTTTCTTTTTTGTTCATCAGTCATATTAGAAATATCAGTCCTTAAAAACTTCTTTAATGGTTCTGGTGTTCTTCCTTTCAAATTTCCTGACTGACCTTTTTTAAACTGATGTTCTTTTGGTGGTTGTTTATATGGCATATCCCTGTTATTTCCCTGATAGTAGATTACCTATTAAATATATTACTAAACCAACTTTTCGCTGGTTGTTTTACTGGTTCTTTTAATAACTTTGTATTTATTCCGATTTGAACTTGTCTCGCCCTCTCGAGAATTACAATTCTATTTTCTAAAAATCCTACTGTGTCGGTTAGTTCTTTATTTCGGTCGTTTTGTTTATCTAATGCTTTCCAAATAAAAGCCTTATCCTTGTGATAATTTAATAAGTGAGCATTGAGTGTATCTGTTGTGTTTTGTAGATTATCCATATTACTTATATTATATCAAATTATTAAATAAAAGTCCACTACCTATTAAGAATACTAAACTTAACTCCACTTGATAATGTCGCTCTTAACCATTTATTATGCACTTGTAAATCAAGGATTTTATTATCTCCTATGTAGTGCTTTATTATTTCCGTTGCATCAGAACTTATTGTTTGTTTTTTCATAAGAACAGGCAAAGACTCGAACTTTACTACAACCATTCTGTTCAAAATAAAGTGCAGTTATACTCAGCACTTATGAGTTCAATAATTAAATAGTTTAGTTTCCAATGTTTACATACCTCCGAATGTTAGGAAGTGAAACGGCATAAGACAGAGAAATAATCTCGTCATTTCTCACTGCTCGGAGTATCCCAATTAAGACAGGTTCTCCGTCCGAGAAAGCAAAGAGTGGACTTCCACTATCGCCACCTTGGAGACTCATTAAGAGTGTCATATCATAGGGACTTAAAAATGCCAGTTCCGAACCCATTTTAGGCATTGTGGGTAATGGCGACAAAACGTGACCATACCTTAATTCCAAATCACTTTTCATTCTACCGTTCTCACCTCTTTTGTGAAGAAATGAGAAGACGACATCACCTTTTTTCAACATCTCTTGAGCATAGTGTATCTCACAAGTTAATGGCTCTAAAATACCAGACGGCTTATAAGACAAAATAGCGATGTCAAGTTCAGGGTCAATATAGTGAAGTTCTGCGATGATAGGGTTATTACTGAAATGATAAATCAAATACAGTGTTTTGATAACCCTTAAAGGTTTAGTTAAATGAGTGGAATATTTACCAATAATGGTTTCAACATTTTCAGGAACGACAACGTGGGCGCAAGTCAAGATAAAACCATCTCTAACGACACACCCAGACCCGCTTTGATGAAAAAGGGTCTTTTTGGTTTGCCATTTTCCCTTATCATAATACATTCCTTCGGCTACTCCGATTACCCGAACACGAACATAAGTAAATTCGGCTATATCGGAAATTACAGGGTCAACATCTGGTTTTGCTTGGTCATAAGCTCTGGTAATTCTAATAGCTACCAGTACGATTACCAAGGATACGAGTATAACTCCTATCCAACCCCAAATTGTTCTTGCCATTTTCAGCTCCTTTCCCAGTTTAATTTACTGGTTTCTGGCTACTCCTGTTGATTGAAGTTTGGTTAAGATGTGAATACCTTTCCACTGACCTTTAGCGATTGATTTCGCT
>Ga0222628_1000743_pt1 | contig 12176 bp, 18 predicted proteins | sample AntAcemetageno95_FD_179860 | JGI IMG/M metagenome (GOLD analysis project Ga0222628, IMG submission 179860) | Saline water microbial communities from Ace Lake, Antarctica - #95 | ecosystem: Environmental > Aquatic > Non-marine Saline and Alkaline > Saline | place: Antarctica: Ace Lake | collected...
AAATCAATTCACTCCCACCAGCCACTTCCGTTAAGAAAACACACTTCGTGCAATTATTCATTTTGCTACCTCCTTTCAAGCCAGTGTTCTTGTCCATTCCAAAAGTAGTTAACCAAAAAGTCTACAATTTCATCTGGAGTTTTATTGTCGAAGAGCTGATGATAGAGGTCGTGAAGTTTAGTGTCAACGATTGCAATGTTTGAGCTGTCGTTTGTTCCTGAACGACTTGACGGAATTATATGGTGCTGATTTTTGTGCTTCCTATGTCTTTTGCCCATTAGCTACCCTCCTTTATGTGCATTATATCATACTTCAGAGTAAAAACTAATTACTTATTTTTAATCCTATTTAACTCCCTATTCATTATTTTCTCGTATTCCTTTTTTACATACTTGGATGACTTGCCTATTGTCAGGTTGCGACTCTTGTAGCTTCTCAAAGTTATCGGCGGACTAAATACGGGATGCTTAATTACCTCACCATCACCAGACTTTTCTGTTATCTGAAAATTATCCCTCAAGTAGCCAAAGCTATCTTCATACTGGCTATGAATTAAGGTGTAGTTTCCTTTTGTGAACTTTTTAATCACCCTCATATTTTTTCTGCACGAAATCGCCGAACTATCTGGTTCTTTTTTCCGCAACTCCAGCAGTCAAAGGTGGTTACCTCGCTTGATTCAGCAAAATAAACACCTGAAGTTCCATTACAAGAACTCGTTGCGTCAGGATTCGGGTTCATTTTCCCGCAATAAGCGCAATTAAGATGTAAAAGCCAAGAGTCTCCCATATTCTTTAAAAAATTACGTGTTTATATATTTTAAATAATTTAATTTTACTCTTAGTTATGTCCCGTCTCCTGTCTGTCGACATCCGGGAGCTTTTCATTTCCTTAGCCTTAGCATCTTCCACAAAGAAGAACGCATTCCGTTGTAATCTCCACCGCGTCCTTATGTCCTGAGACAAGCCACCGTAGCGATCCAGCCTCTCGTTCATCATTCCAAGCTTTATCACCTCTATCCTTTCCACAAAGCTGAAATTCTCCACAAAATTTCTCTTGCCTCCTCCTTTGTCTCCGAACATCCACAATGCCGTGTCAGCCGGTATGGTCGACGCCTCCATAAACTCCTTAATAGCGTCTGGCTCGGGACAAAACCTAACGTCATTAAACATTATGAAATCCCCCTCGGCCTCTACTATCCCCATATTGCGGGCCATAGCTAGATTGTAGCCTTTTCTTTCAGTAACTAATTGCTTAAGCGGAATAATTATACTAGCAAGCGGTTTCATGCCATCTAAATTTTCCTCATCCCATATCACAATAGCCTCAAAATTTCTATAAGTTTGCTTAGTTTCTAAATCTATAATAATTTTCTGCACTTGTTCAAACCGCTCATAAGTCGCCGGTATAATAACGCTAACTAGAGGCTTCCTTTTCCCGCCCACCTTGTAGTATAGAGATGAGTATGCCCTGGCCATCTTCTCCTCCGACATATTTCTAATGGTCTCCCAACCGTGCTTCCTCAGCTTGTTTCTTAATTCCTTGTCGTCTAGCAGTCTCTTGATCGCCTTCTTCAGCGCCTCATAGCTCCCTTCCTCGTCCTTAAACGGAATTACTATGGAGTTGCGCTTTATGGCCAAATCTCTTGCCTCTCCTGTGTTGGTGGTGATGACTGGCACGCCACTTGCCCAAGCCTCAAGCAGACCCATCGGCCCCTCTTCAAATCCGTCCACCGAATTCCCTATGTAAATAGTCATGTGCCTGTAGGCGTCTATCCGCTCCTTGTCGCTACAGTTGTAGTAGCTCATATCGAGAACGTCATTATATTCATCTACCTGCTTCCAGTAATCAGGCTTGTCTATAACGCCCATTAGCAGAACCTTGAGCTTCAGGTCTCTTGCCGCCCGGCATATTTCAAGCAGGCCTTTCCACGGGACTATCCTCCCGACATATCCTATCCTCACGTGCTCGGGTTCATCACTAGAAAATGTAAAGTAGTCCAAGTCCAAACCGTGCTGGATTATGGTCACGCTCTTCCAGTCCTCTCCGTTCTCCCTGAGCATATCCTTGCATCTATCTGTGTGGCATACCAAGTGGTCAACGCCGGACTTTTGCCACTGCCTATGGCACACCGCTTTGTCCTTCTGGTTGTGGTGCGTCAGAATTATCTTGTAGTCCTTAAGTTCGGGCCACAGATCTAAAGCCTGAGAGCAGGAACGATAATACTGGAAGTGTATCACGTCGGGCTCAAACTTTTTAACTTCTTTCTTAAAGTCCTCGATGTTCTCTTTGACGCTCCTCGGGTGCAGGGCGTAGTAGCTAAACTCGAAGTGCGGATTGTATTTTATTATTGCCTCCGACAGCTTCCCTATTATCCATTTTTTCGTGTCAACGACAATTAATATTTTTTTGGTCATAAAATTATTATTTTGCTAATATCTCATTTTTAATTTATCAGGTCTCACCGCATCTAAACTAATAGTCAGTCGCATAATCTTCACGCCCAAGCTGATTATCACTGTTTTAATCATATTATTTATAACAGCTTACTTTTATCTTATTTATGTCCTCCTTAAAACTAATCTTATAAAATCTAGCTTGTCTAAGATAATCCTCTAATATATCTTTAGTAAAGAATGAATTATGGTAATCGAAATTGTGTTTTTGGGCGCCGGTAAAAGCTATCTCCCACCTCGTCTTGCTAACCTTTGCCTTTCCATTACATTCCTGGCAGTTAGGGTCGGCATTGAACCCCTTTCCCGTGTCCTTGTGATTGACACACCGGCAAACCAGCCCCTCCGCATAATATTCCATCATCTTTCCACAGTCCGGAACTTGAATGTTTAGGTTACCTCCCTTTTGCAGTATGCGCCAAAACTCATTTAAGACAGGACGTATGTCCCTAAACCCTAAATGTTCCAAGACCTCGTGGCAGACTATCTTCTCTATCCGATTATCTTTAAAAGGATAGGGAATATCCGTCAGGTTGTGTCTTATATCCGTATTGCCGTCCCAATTCAGAGCATCCATATTGGCATAGCCCTCAACCCGCTTACGGCCACTCCCGATGTTAAGTTTATTTACTTTGCTTATTTCCATATAAAATTAATGAATTTCCCAGCCTAGCTCTTCTGCCAAAATATCTATTGCGTCCAACATACATACATCTTCTCTAGATGAAAATCCAGTACCATATTTTTTTTCATCAACTATACATCTAGCTTCTACAGACAAACAAGAAGCGCACTTTTTAGAACACCACTCTTTCGGTTGCTTTTTTCTCTTAGCTAATTTCCTCCCCTCTTTCAAGACGAGTTGCAAATATTTTTCTAAATCTTCGTAGTATCTTTTTTTCATATTATTTATCGCCTAATTTCATTAAGGTAGCAAACTCATCCAAGCACCCGTATATGTCCGGAGTTGGAAAGTCCTGTTGAAATGTAAAATGGTGGAGATCCCCGCTATTTTTTTTCATCTTATTCTGTGGGTCGTGTATAGTAATACACACTAGATACCTCCCCGTCTTGCCGGCCTTGTTTAAGGTATCCAACACTTCCGCCATTCTCCTTTCCTTGTCGCCCATAGCGTCTTTTTTAATCTTTTCCCCATCCTTGTCAAATATGTTTACCGCGCCCCCGTTTTCTATTGGAGGAGATGAGCTAAGTTTTACTTTTTTCTTTTTGAAAATGTTTAACATAAAATTTCTTAATTATATTAATTAAATATTTAAACCAACTTATTTTTCTGCTACTTGTGTGGCTTGTATTACTAGTGCAAACATCTCGCTTGTGTAAATCGCTCTTATTTAAAGATTTAACATTTTGTTTATAAGAAGCTTTCCCTCTTATCACTTTGCCTATCTCCATATAAGAAAATCCCTTGTGCTTCAACTCTTTTATCCTATACATTTTTCTTTTTTCTTTATTCATAAATCATTACCATAAACTCCTCTAGCAATATCTAAGTCCTTACTACTATCCTCTAAATATTCAAAATTTTTATTGACCATACTATTTAATAATTTATTGCCAAAGACATCTCCAATTTTATCATTATACAGTTTTCTAAACGCCTCAAAATCTTTAATAAAGCAATGCCCCCCGGCTCCCCTCCCAGACTTATGTATCGGATCTAAATGCGTTCTGCCTATCCTGTGGTCCGCGGCCATAGCATCCCTGATAACTTCCCACCTGCAATTCGGATATTTTTTAACCAAATCATAAAGCATATTAATAAACACCACCTTGAAATAGAACCAATTATTCCCCCCGTATTTTATAAACGAGGCCTCCTCCGTACTGCAAATCAAATTATATGGAGCATAAGGTAATATATTTAATACCTCCTGTGCTCTTTCTTTGTAGCGCTTGGTCTGCTTGGCCATACCTATGATATTCCTGTTCGGGTTAGCCGAATCAAACGCGGCCGTGGCTTCGGTCAGGAATTCCGGAGAGTGCATAATATATATATTAGGAAACTTTAATGCTAATCTGTCGACCACATAAGGCAGTATTGTCGATTTAATTACAACTGTTTTGCCTTTACCAATTAGAGGCAGAACCTTAGTTATGTTCTTGTAGCAGAACCCCTGCGGAGTTGTCGGGGTAGGCACGGCCACAAACACTATGTCGCAAGATTTTATTTTACTCTTATTCTTTTTGTACGGCTCATCAAGAGAATAGGGAACCACGTCATAGCCCCTCTTCTTAAAATCGTTGTAGTAGTTCTTGCCTATCCAGCCCATTCCTATGAAGCCTATTTTTTTCTTTTTTTTCATAAAAACTTTTCTAAATATTTAATTGGTATTTATCAATCATATTTTTCTACATTTAATTATACATCCAACCCAATCGTGCTTGTCGTAATTTTTTGCTGAGTGCATTTCTTCAACTGAATATGCCGCTTTGATTAAACTGTTTTCGCTTTCTAATCGTGGTATCATTTCAATAATTTCAAACCCTGTTTCTTCTAATAATTTTTCCGCGCCTCTTGGTGTATATCTTAGATAGTCCTGCTCTACTGGATTATGTGCGGGATATATAAAGTGGAACGAGATGTACAAAATACCATCCTTTTCTAATAAATCATTTATATTAGTCAATGCTTGAAATGGATTAAACCAATACTCAGATACTTCTAGACAAAATGCCACATCAAAATATCTTAAATAAGAATCAAAATCATGTTCTTTGCAATTCTTATAAATATCTATATTAGGCGATTTTATCTTGTCGGTATGCCAAAAAGGAATATTTAAGTCAGCCCATAAATCAGGCTTCTCTTTACATTCATGCGGTTCTTCCAAGTCCAATATCTTGTAGTCCCGAACTTTCCAACTCTTGGTGCGTCCTTTGATGGTCAGTTGAGTACCACCGACATCTAAAACCCTGTCGGCCTTGACGTCAACAGTCTTCAAATGCTCCTCAAGTTGTTGTCTTGTGTAGCTTGACATTTTTTTATTATAAGTTATTTAAATTCTTCCTTTCATCTGTTGAGAGATAGTCTATTATAGATAGCATTCTGTTAACGTTTGAGATAGCTTTATTTCCCTTGTCCCTAGCCATTTTTACCTCCTCAAACTCGTTTATTTCGACCTCAACTTTTTTGATGTCTTCGTTTATCCGCGTGCATACTACTAAATCTTCTGAGATAGGCTTTTCGTCCTTATATTCCTTAGCCCTTTCCTGCTTCTCTTTTATCTTGGTCTTCTCGTTCTCAAATTCATTCCTCAACTCAATAATCTTTTCCCTTAATCTGGGCTCGTCATAATCCGCCAACCTTACTTTATAGAACTTCTGGTCAATAATCAGTTGAGCAAGATACGCAGCGTTGTTTTTACGCAATGTTTTTATGTTTGTCATAATTTTTTCTTAGTTATATTAATTTTTTAAAAACCTCTAAATATTTATTAGCCATTTCCTGAATGGAATATATATTCTCGGATGTTTCCACCGAGCCGCCGACTTCGTTTAACAGGAGTGGTACGCACCCGCATGCGCAAGCCTCCGCCAGCGTGTTAGGCGCGGCATCTGCGAAAGCCGGAAAATAGAAATATTTGCATCCGCGCATTATGTCGCCCATATCTTTAGGGTTATCAATCACTCCCCTGTATATTACATTCTCGCCACTGAAAAAGTCAAAGTCATGTCCAATTACTTCCGGGCTGAACCTGCCAACCACATTTAGTATAGCCTTTGGGTTTTTTCTGCTCCTCATCATAAAGGCGTAGAACGCTTCTTGCACACGCTTATTCTCGTCTTGATTGTGATGGACTATCAGATAACTATCTTTTTCTTGGCTGTTGTTGTCCTTGTGGTAGAAACAATCTTTATCTACTCCATTATATATTACTGAATTTCCACCATCTCTTTTTTTTGTATTTATATTATGAGCATTTACATTATTACCAAAAAACATACACCTTGCTTTGGCTTTATTCATTAACCACCAACCTACATAATCTTGTGCCCAATCAGACTGAAACACTATATAATCAGCCATTAAACCAAAATCCCTCATCCGGCTGAACGCCGTTCCCCGATTACGGCTGTCTCTGGGCATATTATCTATACGAAGCACTATCTTTTTACCACGCGCCTTTGCATTTTTAATCTCCGTCCTGTCTGCTATGGTCACGCCCGCTATTAATACAACGTCGCAATCCTCCCATTTGTCTACTATATCAAACTTTCCCTTAGCTCCTTTGGCTAGGTTGCGCCTGAAAGTTAGACCTCCGCCTATTGTCTTTTTGGTTATGTTTGGAATGTATATTTTCATATTTTAAAAATTTAATCATCATCCTCAACAGCCTCCGTAATGTCCTGCGTAAGCAACCTGTCATACTCATCGAGAATAGCCTTCTCAATGGCATCTCCCACTTCTTTACTTATCGGCTTGAATATAGACCACCTATTTTCCCCTATCTTCTTGAGGGGATAGCTTAGCCGGGAGCCGTTGCTCTTTTTGTACAGGGCTATGCTCCCTAAAGTTAGCATCCCGTTGAAATTTACGGATACGATTGCGATTAGGCCGTCTTCTTTTGGCTGGACCGGCATTATGTTCACCTCGCTTATTTTTATTTTGTTCGCCTTGTTGTTGTTTTCCATAAGTGTATAATATTATTTTACTAGTTTTTCTATTTTTAAAAATAACTTTAGAACCTTGTTTTTTTATATCCCATTTTGGATTACCATTACCATCAAGGCTGGTATATCCCCTAACTGCATCAAACTTAAAATCTCTTTGCTTACTATCTTTTTGTCGGTTAAATATTTTTATAGCCATCCTGTTTTATTTCTACTTATTAATTTCAGCAGAGTCTTTAAAGATTCATTCTGTTTGTGTCTCCTAACCTCCCGGCTATGAAACCATAAATGAAAATATCCGTTTTTAGTCTTGGCTATAAGGAACTGCTGTCTAGCTATCTTATACCAACTTTTCCCATTATACTCGGACCTATCAGGATATGCGTGTATTGTGGTATTGACCCTAAACAAATCCTTTGGATGCTCTATGTTTAATACTTTAGTAGTTCTAGCGTATTCATATCCGGCATTTTTGACCGCCTCAACCACCCTGTCGTCAAACCTTCCCCTCGGGTAGCAGAACTTAGTTATTTTTTTTCCGATGATGTTCTCCAAATACTCCTTATTCATTTCTATTTCATACTTCAAATCCTCGTCGCTTAAAATTCTCAAGTCCTGTGGGTGATTAACCGTGTGGCCACCTATCTCGTGTTCCTCCGATAGCTTCTTGATTTGCTCCTTATTCAACATACATTGATTGGGTATATAAAACGTGCACCTTAATTCTAACTTGCTCATCTTCTTGGCTATGTCCAAGTCGCTTGCATAACCATCATCACAGCTTATCTCAATTTTGAATTTCTTGCTCATACATTAATAAATATATAAATCATTAAACCACGAATATCTCTGGCTCCGTTTCCTGAGGGGCAAACGTCATCATCAACGCGTCCCAATCGTCAGGGCTATGTCCTATCCTCTTGGACATATCCAGTTTGGGCTCCATCTTTAGCTTTTTCTCCGAGTCCTCCTTGTACCTGCATTCCAGTGTATCGTAGAACCCCTGTGCCTTCTCTAATTTATTTTTCCCAGACTCAAGCCACACCTTAGCCTTCCACGAGCACTCCGACCTGAGGTTAGTAAACTTCTCCTTGTCCTGCGCTTCGCCACCCGCTATAAAAGCCGTAACCGGAATGTCCTTCTCCCTCAGCCTGTCAGTAATACCACCACCGACCCCTATGTCATCGACGAACACGTCGGCCGGGTTCTCTATATCAAACTTCTCCATATACCTTTCTATTCTCGGTACCTGCGACATCAGGTCAGGATCCCTGTTCTTCTCAAGCAACTTAGCATAATGAGGCCACCTTGCCACAAACGATGTGTAAGCTCCTCCGCGCCCAACGTCCACCGCCAGCTTCGGGCTTCCCTCCGGCTTGGCGTCAACTATAAATGCCTTCTCAAGTACCTCCTCCATAATCAATGCCATATATCCTTTATCGTCTATCAAGGCAACTGATGGGAACTTGCATTCATATAGCTGTTCAAAGAACGGCAATTCCCTTGCTTCCTCTAGCATATCCTCCACTAGCACTCCCTCGCCGTAGGGAAGTATCTTGTTTTCCTCTAACCCCTTGTAGCAGTCAACTATAATATTGTGGTACTTAGGATTTTCAAATGACCTCTTGAAATGGTTTCTCTCAAACGCGTTGCCGACCTCTATTAAAAAATTGTCTTTGGATCCACCAAGCATCCTTATCACGAACGCGAATATCTTGTCGCTTATCAGCGGACTCTCGTCCAAAACTATATTCGGCGCACCCTCGCCTAGTAAAGAAAATCCCGCATTCTTTTCTTGCCTTGCCTCGGCCGTCAGACAGAACACCTTACCGCCCCGCCTAAAAGTCAGGTAGTCCCTGCGCTTCTCCCGCTTAAGCCTCTCTAATGCTATGTCCACCTCCAACTGGGAGTAAAAGAACGGGTGGTCAAACAGATGCTGTATCAGATGCCTCATCACTATGGCGGTCTTGTCTTTAGTCGGCGCTATGATCGCCCACTTTTCGGCGTAGACCACCGCCCTGACCAAAACGGCCATCGCTATTATCATCGACTTCCCAAACTGACTGTAGCAGAGTATTGAAAGTCTCCTGTGCTTCTTGGTTGTTATCAGGTCGAATATATCAAGCTGGCTCGGTTTGTAAACGAACGGGTTGCCAGATTCTGTCTTAAATAGTTTTGCGTAATCTTTTTTGTTTGCCTCATTCATTTTTCTCCTTATTATTTATAACATTGGTTTTTGTGCTAATCGTTTATTTGCTATTTTAATATAGTCTTTATTAAGTTCAATACCTATCCAATTTCTACCTAAATTTTGAGCCACTAGCCCCGTTGTGCCAGATCCGAAGAAAGGGTCTAGCACTATTCCTTTTGGCGGACACCCTGCCTTAATCGGTATCTCACACAGTTTCTCAGGATAAACTGCAAAATGCGCTTCTGAATATCCTTTAGTTGTTATTTCCCAGACACAGCGCTTATTGCGTTTAATATAATGATTTGTCTTAAGACCTCCCATTTTCGTTCGGCCAGGAGTATTATTCAATCTTGTATTATCTCGGTCCCGAGTAAAGTTGTCCGTGCTTGTAGCTTCATCATACTGTGTCTCAAAATAATATTTCTTATTCTTAACAAAGAAAAATATCTTTTCAAAATCAACTGTAAATCTATCTTTAACACTTGAAGGCATACAGTTTGGTTTGTGCCAAATTATTTCGTTCCTTAATATCCAACCTCTGTTTGCCATTTCTATTGCAAAGCGAGAGGGGATTTGGCAAAGTGATTTTGATACATCTTGTTCTGTTATTGGTACTTTAGAAAAATTCCAAGATTCTTTTGATTTTTTAAAATAACTTCCTTTATTACTTAATTGTTTTTTAGATTTTCCACCAGCACCTTTACCACTTCCACCATAAGTATCCCCAATTACCACCCAACAAGTTCCTTCTTTTTTTAATACTCTTTTTACTTCATCAAAAATATCACAAAGCTTATTTATATATTCTTGAAATGTTGGTTCTAAACCTAGTTGCCCGGCCATACCGTAATCGCGCAATGCCCAATAGGGCGGCGAGGTCATAACCATATCTATACTCTCGCCCGGGAATGTTTTTAAAATTTTAAGAGCATCACCTTGTATTATCCTATTTATTAGGTCTTTCATAATCATTCCTTTTTATCTTCTTTATTATCTTCCCCATTACCACCCCTCTTATCCAAATCAACTTTCATGGCCGCGGCCAGCTCGTCCATTTCTTTCTGGTCGTAGGTTGCCTTGACATCCATCTTAGGCTTGTAGTCCGGATGCTTGCTTTTAAGGTAGAAAATTATGGCGGCTATGTTGCCTTTAGCTATGGCCTTTATCAATCTATCCTCAACATCCCCTCGCTGTTGAATACTCAATTCTTCTACGGCTTCTTTAAATTCCTTGTCGTCCGCTATCCATTTATAATATGCTTGCCTGCTTATTCCTACTTGTTGACAGGTAGCACTAATTATCCCAATCAATTTTGGGTATTCTTCCAAAAACTCTGCTTTGCTTTTTATCGTTCTTTCCTGCTCTTTTTTTATATTGTCTACTTTGTCAATTTCATTTTCCATATTTTACTAATGTTAGTTAATTTATTTTAACGGCTTCTTTTTTTGTATAATCCTCCCAACGCTTTATTATAACGTCAATGTATTTAGCCCCATCTATTCAAATAACTATCAGTTTTTTTATGGCATTCTTCGCATAAAGTGCGACCATTTTTCAAACTCCACAATTCTTTACATTGCAATGCCTGTTCTAATGTTTTAATATTATTCTCTTTTATAATTTTTGCAAAACTTTTTGGATAATGGTCTGCTTGCAACCTCCCACCTCTAACTTTACAATGTTGGCAAATCCAATTATCTCTTTTAAATATATCCTTTCTCCATTGTTTATATTCAATACTTTCTCTTATTTGTTTTTTAAATTTCGTTAATCCACCTCTCCATAAATGACATTTTTTGCCTGTAAGCTCTGGCCTTTTTTTATTTTTCCAATAACCACTATTCCCTTTATGAACATCACTCATTTTTTTTCTATATTTCGGATTTTGCCATAACTTTTTTTGAAATTCCCCAAATTTTTCTCCAATCTGTTTTTTATATTCTAATGATTTATTTTCCCAATTTTTCTTATTGCCCTCTCCAATCCTTTTTTTAGCCTCATCAGATACTTTTCGTCCTTTTAATTTTGCCATTCTTTTTTTTCTTATTTCAGGATTTTTCCAACTCTCTCTGCTTAATATACTTCTTTTTTCCCTAAATTCATCAGACATCTTTTTGCCTTTATTCCAAGCTGTGCGACCCTTCAATGCTTTACTAATTTTTCTTTTAGTTTCTTCAGTAAAAATCTGTCTTGCTCTAGCAAGCCTTATTTTTTCTTTTGCTTCTTTTGTATGTGGTATGTTGTGCATACCTTAATTATAATCCAACTTGCTTTAGTTGTCAACAAACTTCTCAACATTTTTCACTCTATTTGAAGTTTTAATTTTTTCATTACAATGCGGACATTCTATTGTATATCCTAAATTTTCTGAATTTTCACTATTACCCATAATCCTGTCAATTTCATCTTGGTCAAAACCAATATTAAGCAAATCGCCATCAAAATCGGCTAATAAATCGTAATCCCACTCCCCGAGATTTTTGTTCGCGCGGACGCAATATTCTCTCACCTCTTCTAAAGTTAACTTTCTATTCGGCACTCTTACATCTATTGTTTCATCTCCCCGCCCGAGCAACTGCAGTATCTTCATTCTCTGGTGGCCTGAAACTATCATATTGTCCGTATTTATTGCTGGGATGTCGGCCAGATTAAACTTCTCCAAGCTCGCCTGTAAATCCTTGGCCTGCTTCTCGGTCATCTGTCGCGGATTGCCCTCGTATGGTATTAAGTCATTGACCTTTTTTTGTTCTGTGTGCCAGTTCAATGGTTCTTGTTTTTCTTCGGGCATATAACTATTTATTTATTATCAATCTCTTTTATAAGAACCAACCAACTTTTGTTTTCATTATCTCCTACTACACAAAAATAATCATCAAATCCTTTAGGACAAGTCTTTGGAACAT
>Ga0222628_1000744_pt1 | contig 12137 bp, 16 predicted proteins | sample AntAcemetageno95_FD_179860 | JGI IMG/M metagenome (GOLD analysis project Ga0222628, IMG submission 179860) | Saline water microbial communities from Ace Lake, Antarctica - #95 | ecosystem: Environmental > Aquatic > Non-marine Saline and Alkaline > Saline | place: Antarctica: Ace Lake | collected...
AATAAATAGAAATAATGGCAAAGCGCAAAAAGAACATAAAGAAACCTACACTGACAGATATTGATTATATCAAAGCAAACAGAAGAGGCAGTAGAGAGGCAGAATTAGAGTTCGGTAATGGATTTATATCTATGCATGCGACACATAAGTCTAAGAAGACCTACAACAGACGAGAGAATAAACAAATTAACTTTGAATAGATGAAGATTTTAATAGTACCACAGAGGCAGTTCGATGAAACAATGAAGAAACATAATCTTAATGATGGTAACATTGAAGAGAAAACAAAGTTAGCTTTAATTTCTGTAGTGGAAACATTTGAACAAGGTTACCAACATTGGTTTAAAGAAGACCATGTGAATGTTTTGAATTTCGATTTTGATGATATTGAGAAAGCTGAATTGGAAACCGCAACATATACTGCTAAGGGTTTTTCATTTGAGCAAGGTAAGAAATTAATTAAGTTCTTAGAAAGTATTGATAAAGAAAAATGTAATTTGTTAATTGTACATTGTGCAGCTGGTATTTCAAGAAGTGGTGCAATCGGAACATATGCAAATGAATTTTTACAATTAGATAATAAAGAATTTTTAAATAATAATAAGTATATCCATCCAAATGGTAGAACCTTAAGAATTTTACACAGATTGGATAGAGGAATAGAAATAGACGAGTGACAACAACGCTCTACGGAGAGGAAATTTGGCCACTAAAGTGCAGGTAGGAGATTGATAGTTAAAGCTGTTAGGTAAGGTTACCAAAACCAGGTAACTGGAAGACAAAAGGAAAAAGGGTTAATAGTACCACCTTACAAACCAGTAACCCCGAAAGACCCATAATCAATCGTTTTCACTACCGGAGTGAAACTCAAACAGACTTAGATTTAGCAACGGTCTATAATAGTCGGGTTGAGGAGAATAGACAAATGTTGTTGACGTTGAAAAACGTAACAGGAGCCTAATTACCTCGTCTATTTTTTATATATACTACATACAGCTCTGTGGCGCAAATGGATAGCGCACCCGGCTACGAACCGGGAGGTTGTGAGTTCGAGTCTCACCAGAGTTACAATTAAAATAAGTACTAACTAAAAATGGAGGATGATAATAAAACCGAAAAGAGTTTTAAAGGAATTGACAAATGGGTACATCGCGTAAAAGAGTATGCCGCAATATTAATCTTCTTCGGAGGTATTTTAATAAGTGCATCTTTAGCTTACCAAAGTATTTTTGATAATACAAAGGATATCAAAATAGAACAGAAGGAAAGGAAAGCTGAAATAGAAGTACTTATGCAACGGTCAGATAAACGATATAACCGAGCATCAGATTGGAAAAATGAACTTGATTCAGATTTAAGTAAACTTTTGGAAAAAGAAGAAAAGGAAAAAAAGGAGCTTATTCTATTCATAAATGGTTTAGAGAATCGTATCATAAAAAACGAAGAAGTTAACAAGTTCCAAGAGAAAGAGATAGACAGATTATATGGAAAACATTGGGATTAATTCAAAGTTTTTTTGACTATTTTTGAAACAAAGGCGACAAACCCCAATACAATAAATCTAAGCTTCCCAGCGGTAAGCCTACTCTAGAGAGGGCTAGGCTGGCCAGATATTTCAATATATATTTAAAATTATTTTCCAGCAGAAATGACAAAATTCATAGCAGAATCATATAGCGAGTTTTTAAATGAGAAGAACCAGTTTAAAGGCAATCCTCTTTTAAGTAAAATATTATTAGAAGCTGAACCAGTAATTCTTGATGTTATCGCGAAAACAAGAGCTTGGATTGAAGAAAAAGCTTTAAAAGGAGAAGCTTCATCTTGGTCTAAATTTGATGAACAGCAAACTAGATTAGTTGCGACGTTGGATTTAATAAAGTCAATTGAGAAATATACTCAATCTTCTGATAAATTAGTTGAAGTAGATTTTAGAAAAAATACTAAAGGTTCACTTTCTATGTCAGCAAGTGTAAAAAGAGATGGTAAGACCTATCAGATACAAACACAAGTGATAATTGCAATGGGGTTAGTACAGAGACCTCATTATAGATATCTAACAAGTACATCTTTACCTAAGACTGGTAATAGTACGGTACAGGCAGTTTTAAAAGCTAGACTTAAGAAACTAAGTAAAGGCGATAAGATTCAGCAAGACATAATAAGATTAGAATCTCGCATAAAGGTATTAAAGGATGAGTACTCAGAAGACAGGAAGATGAAGAATCCTGATATAAGAGCTTTATTGATTAAAAAGAAAAACGAGAATCCTGATAAATTCTCAGGTTGGTTAGATTACCCTGAATGGGACGTCATTGTATCAAGAGGTGCAGATAAGAATTATAACTACGACGAATCAGCTTATAATAAAAAACGTATCGAATCTGAGAAAACATCTATACAAAGGTGGAAAGATTTACGAGATGGTAAAAAAGCATCTGCAGCTAGATTAAAGCTAGAGGTTGATAAATTAAAAGACAAATTAAAAAAACTGATTTAAATCAGAAATAAACTTTGGTATTGCGAAACAAATGCTTACTTTAGTATAGAACAATCAAACAAACAACAATATATAAACAACGATAATAATAAACACAATGAGAAACTTAACTAACATATCAGCAATAACAACTTCTATAAAAAAGGAGAAGGAACCTGCAGGCTTGTTAGATAAACACGCAGATTAACATCTAGCGTCAAACAATATTTAACAAGCCTGAAGAATTACTCTTCAGGCTTTTTTTAGGTTTATACCTTACATGTTCATTAAAATTTTGATTTTAAAATAGATTACTCATTAGCTCAGTTGGTAGAGCACCTGGCTTTTAACCAGGGAGTCCTCAGTTCGAACCTGAGATGAGTAACTAAATGGCGCATTCGTCTAGTGGTTTAAGGACATCACCCTTTCACGGTGGGAACACGAGTTCGATTCTCGTATGCGCTACTAAAACAAGTTCTTTAAAATATTGATAACTAATAATAACTCCGTAGCTCAGTTGGATATCCGAAAGGTGTAGAGCACTCGGCTTTTAACCGAGGAGTCCTGGGTTCGAGTCCCAGCGGGGTTACTATAATTTCACTTAGAAAACTAAAAACAAACACCAAACTTTTAATTTGACACGTTAACTATTAGTGAAATTCTATTTAATCATATCGTCCAATGTTAGGACGCTGTCTGCAGCAGAAATTGAGGTTCGATTCCTTGTATGGTTACAAATAGCCCATTCGGCAAGCTGGTTAAGCCGTCAGACCTTCAATCTGAAGTCACGAGTTCGAATCTCGTATGGGTTACTATAATACATTGGTCTGTAGCTCAGTTGGCAGAGTAGGTGACTCTTAATCATCGGGTCGAGGGTTCGAGCCCCTCCAGACCAACCATTTATTAACTATGACATTATGGTTCAAGGTTTAACCAACCTTCTTAGTTAATATACATGGCCCCATCGTCTAACGGTTAGGACGCCAGGTTTTCAACCTGTAAATAGGAGTTCGATTCTCCTTGGGGCTACACGCAATGCCAGATTTAAAGGAAAGCTCTTTAGATAAACTTTTAATGTGGGGAGTACATTGCGACATTGGCCCTTAGCTCAGTTGGTAGAGCAGTTCGCTCATAACGAAAAGGTCATCGGTTCGATTCCGGTAGGGCCAACACAATATATAATCTAGTTATAAAAAGTAATTAGATTATGGAAAATATTAAAACATTTGACGAGTTTGTAAATGAAGGTGATGATAAGAAATTTATTAAAAGTAACAAGGAAGTAGAAAAGCATCTTAATTTCCTGAAGAAATATCTAGCCGAAACAGAACAAATGCACAAAGATTTAATAAACAGTTCATCTAAAATCTCATATATAGGTTTAGGAGAACTCGAAAGAGCACTGCATACCGCATGGGATAGACTGTCTGATGCTAATCGTGCTGCTAAACAATACGTTAAATAAAAAAACGTAATTAAAACAGAAATAAACTTAATTATTGCGAAACTTTGTGATACTTTAGTATAGAACATCAAACAAACAACAATATATAAACAACAAACAAATGAAGACAATTACTAACATATCAAATCTCTTAAACACGTTGACATCGACGTTATCGCTAGCCTTAGGCAGTGATTGTAATGCTGATGCAGGGAACGTGAAGCCAGATATTCGAATATGATGAAGTAATTCAACAATATTTTTAAAGTCTGGCTAAATTAATTTTTAACCAGACTTTTTTTAGGAATAAACCTAAGCAAAAAAAATTAGAACAAATAGTTCTTTGACGTATTGTATCTATGGAGAATTGACAGAGTGGTAATGTGCCGGTTTGCTAAACCGAGTCCAACTTAATCGTTGCACTGGTTCAATTCCAGTATTCTCCTCAAAACTATCCATGGAGGATAGCAAGCCAGGTGCTTAACTAGTTTTGAACGCTAGGCCTGCATTCGTGCAGACGGTTCGATTCCGTTATCCTCCTCTATTTGGTATCGGCTGATGGTAAGCGCCGGCACTGTCTCTGCTGGATGAGAGGGTTCGATACCCTTCGGTACCGCCAAATAGTTTATTAGTTTCTATTGGACAATCAAAAAACTAAAACGGGGCTTTCGTATAGTGGCTATTACATTTGGCTTGCACCCAGAAGACACGGTTTCGATTACCGTAAGCTCCACTAACGCTGAAAGGTTATCATCAGGATTTTTTATAAACAAGGTTCCTGCTGAGTTTTTAAAAAAGATAACCGACAGCTTTATTAAAATGCAGATATGGTCGAGAGGTCGAAGGCGGCGGATTGCAAATCCGCTGAAGTAATTCCACGTTGGTTCGAATCCAACTATCTGCTCTAATAATATACTACAACGGCAGCGTAGTGTAATGGTAACATATCGGCCTGTCACGCCGAAGTTTGGAGTTCGAATCTCCCGTTGCCGGCAAATACTACTTAGAATAACTAAAATCTAGTAACATTGGTTCGAATCCAATTCCACGCTAATAGCGTAGATAGCCAAGTGGTTAGGCAACTGTCTTGAACACAGTCACAAACAACTTTTAGTAGTATACTTGCTTTGATAGCTCAGTTGGAAGAGCGTTTCCCTGGTACGGAAAAGGTCATGAGTTCAAATCTCATTCACAGCTCAAGGTGTATTATGATGCACAACGGGATTCATTTATATTAAACCTGACAGGATTTAATGTATTTTGTGCATCTTATTACACTTTTTAAAATGCTTGCGTAGCTCAGTTGGTAGAGCAGCTCACTTGTAATGAGCCGGTCATCGGTTCGACCCCGTTCGTAAGCTCACATGGGTTGGTAGCTCAGAGGCAGAGCACTAGGCCGTTAACCTAGATGTCGAGATTTCGAAATTCTCCCGGCCCTCATGAAAACAAAGAAAAAGGTGGAACGTAATTCTTTGGAAGAACATAAATTATATGTTGAATTTTTAAAGAAAAGAGTACAGAGTTCGAATTATAAGAACAATGTATCAAATGAAGAGTTTGAAAAAACTAAAAGTAAATATGACAAAGCTAAATTAAAGCTTAAGTTCATGTTAATGTAAACATTCCTCGATAGCTCAGTGGTAGAGCAACTGGCTGTTAACCAGTAGGTCCAAGGTTCGACCCCTTGTCGAGGAGCAAACGCAGAATTAGCATAGTTGGTTAGTGCACCAGGTTGCCAATCTGGAAACGCCAGTTCGAATCTGGTATTCTGCTCAACTGTTGTTGGCTTTTAACTCCCCATCTTTAAAGTGAATTTATTCATTTGTTAGAAGTTAGCAACTCCATGCGAGATGTAGCTTAATGGCTGAAAGCATCTGGTTTCCAACCAGAGGACGGGGTTCGATTCCCACATTTCGCTCAGTATCAAGGACATTCTATAAGACATTTTGTCCTTGACAACTGCAGTATTGGTGTTTAACGGCAAAGCATATCTGGCTTCCACCCAGAAGGTGACAGTTCGAATCTGTTATACTGCTCAATAATAAAGACGGCCCGGTGGTGAAACTGGTAGACGCGCTGGACTTAAAATCCAGTGTTCAGTAATGGACGTGTCGGTTCGATTCCGATTCGGGCTACAAATGACTCATATATGAGCAATTTCACTGAAATATTACAGAAATGACTCATATATGGTCTATTATAAACATAGCTACCCTGGTAGCTAAAATCACTGAAAAGTAATATAAATTGCTACTCTGGTAGCTAAATACTAAAGATAATGGAAACAACAAATATAATAACTAATGTATTAAAGCAAATAGAAGAACAAGGTTATAATATGAAGCTTGTTGAGTTTGTTATTGTAGGTGAAAGATATAATCTAACCTATAATGAATATCACAAAACAATTGAAGTGCATTTATTAAGTCACGAATATTGGCAGAAGATTAAATCTAAACATTTTGAAGAAAATGGTGAATACGAATTTTTAATTACTTATGGTGGTGAAAGAAGTTCACGACCACCAGGAGAAAACGTTCTTTGTAAAATGTCTCCTGAAAAAAGAGCAAGAGTTCTTGAAAGATATAAATAGAACATGTTCCTGTAGCCCAACTGGCAGAGGCATCGGGTTTAAGCCCCGTTCAGTGTGAGTTCGAATCTCACTAGGAATACAACAATAGATGCAATACAATAACTACCCCTGTGGTTAAAATGGTAAAGGCGCCTGGTTTAGACCCAGGAGATTGTGTCGGTTCGAATCCGACCAGGGGTACAAATAAATAAACAACCATGGCCGTATGGTGAAATTGGCAAACACAGCAGACTAAGAATCTGCCGCTCTAAAAAGCTTGAGAGTTCGAGTCTCTCTATGGTCACAAAAAGATGGAGGAATAATGATGAAACAATTTAAACAATTCGGTGGACGTATTATTGACGATGTTCAACAATACGTAAAAGATTACATTCGGGAAAACCCTGAAGTTGACATTTATGTAGGTAGTGATAGCTTAAATCATCGCAGACATACTAAATTCGTAACCGTAATTTGCTTTGTGCATCCTGGAAACGGCGGCCATATTATCTTTCAAAGATATTCTGAAAAGAAAATCAGAGCTAAGAAAGAAGATTACGATAAAGCGAAAGCAAACACAAAGAACGATAAGTTCTGGAAAGATACACTTTTCCCAAGAATGTGGAAAGAGGTTCAAGATTCAGCAGACACTGCACTTGAAATTCTACCTGCAGTTGGTAAGAGAATTATAACTGTTGACCTTGATTTAAACCCTAATGACAGGCATCAAAGTAATGTAGCTCATGACGCAGGAGTCGGTTACATTAAATCACTTGGCTTTAAGTGTAGAACTAAACCAGAAGCATGGGCTGCAAGTTGTGCAGCTGATATGTTAGCTAAGTAATATATAGGAATTGTAGATTGTCCCACCTTCTACAGTTCCTTTTTATTTGTGGCATCATTTCGACTTCACAACTCTCCTCAAATTCCATCAATATATAATAAGTAAAAAATAATTCATAAACATGGAAAAATATGTAATGTTATTTGAAGATTTCCAAGAGTCTTTAAATGAGAAAAAGGCCAAACCTGGTCAAATATCAACTAAAGACTGGCAACGCATGCTTGATTTAGTAACAGCTGGTAAAGATGGTGAAGATGTTGCAAACAAATTAAAAGATAAAGATAAGGCGATTGCAAGATTTGTCAGTGGTTTAAAACTTAAGGCAGCTGAACTTAAATATGATGATAAATGGAAAGAATACCGTGGACCATTTGATGACTTTGGTAAGAAGGCATTAGAATTAGGTGCTACTGTAGAAGAAATTCAGAAGATGTTTGATGCAGCTATTATACCTATAGCAATTGCAGAGAAGCTACATGGTTCTAAAGGAAAGAAATTAGACAACAGATTTGTTGGTAATCTTTCAAAGATGATTATTAAAGCTGGTTTTGACATTGAGTTTGAAAAAACAAATGGTAATGCAATTACAAATGACGGTATGGATGCTATGCAACGTAACGGTAGAAAATGGACAATTGGTTATAAAACTAAAGTATCTGCAAATGGTGAAATTTATGATTTAGATTTTGATGCTATTACTGATGAAGGTGATGGTCCAACTAAATACGTTTTAAGTCATGGCTCACATAGAATATTCCGTGATGAAATGGAATTTAATGGTGTTATGAGAGTTAAAGCATTTGAAGCAGGTATCAAAAAGGCTTTAAGTACTGTAAGTGAAAGCACTGTAGTAGAAAAGCAAGAATTTGACGAAGATAACCTTGACGACAATGACTTATCATTAGGTAGTATCATAAAGAATGTTAAAGATTTAAAGACAGGTACTGATTATTGTGTAGCTGATTTAGGTATGAACTCTTGGATGGGTGCATTAACATATAAAGGTAAAAAAGGCGGAACACATCAATTCGTAAGTTCAATTCAATTCGATGATACTGAAATTGATTTTTCAGATGCAGAATTAAAGTCAGCTGTAAAAGATGGTGAAATAGCTAACTGCGAATAAAATATAAAGATATACAACATGGAAAATTTTATGAACTTTGAAGAGTTTTGTAATGAATCTTCAAAAACACCCAAACTTGGGCAAGAGAATCAAAAGGCTGCAGACTCATTAGTTGCACACTTAAAATCTAATCCTGGTATTATACAATCAGACGTACATAGATTTATTAATACACAGAAGGGGGTTCTTAAGAACTATAAAGACCCAATGCATTATAAGAACTATGAAAACATCTTAAGGTATTTGAATGATACTAAGCAAATTGAGACTAAAAGAGAAGGTGGAAAAGTAAAATATTTTGCAAAGTAGAATATGGAAAATTTTATGAACTTTGAAGAGTTTTGTAATGAAGCCAGTAGAGTACCTTATTATTTGACAATTCCTCATGCTAAGAATGAACCGATTGTTAAAGATTCAAAATGGTTATCTGGTGTAGTTAAAGAACTTGAGAAATTAGAAAAGAAATATGCACAGATGATTCGTCTTGAAATGAAAGATGATGAAATTGGTATCGAAGCTAACGATGTATTCACGGTTATTAAAGAAAAAACACATTCAGTAAAAGATGTTGCTACTTTAGTAGATTATTTCCTTAAGTGGAATAATGAGAAAGACAAGGAAGCTTTAGACAAGTTCAACAAGCTTGAGAAGAAACTGAAATAGGCTTACAGAATCATTTTTAATCATTCAGCAAACCTATTAACTAATATACAGAAGCAGCTGGTTTATTTTGAAACTCAATCGGAGTTCAGTAACCCAGCTGCTTTTTTGGGCGATATATAATAAAAATAAAACAATACACATGGATTACACATTAGCAGTAAGTATACAAAGTTTAACAAAGAATGGTAATAATACTGTTCAGAATGTTTATTCTCAATTTGGTTCAGATGTAGTTGAATCGGCTATTAATGAAGGATTTTTATCTAAAGGTGGTAACTTAATTTTCTTAACACAAAAGGGGATAGGTTTAACCAGACCAGTAGAAAGCAATAGCAGCCACAACGATGGGAATAACCAGCTTTTATGTTCTTAATTAACTAGGATAAAATACGTTTTATCTGACCGAAACTTTGGAGTTTCGGTTTTTTTATGTACTTTAGTATTATAAAATTAAACAATGAGCAAGAAACAAGAAATAGAAGATATCGTAGCAGACATTAGAAATAAGCTGCAACCTATCTCAACTTACTTTCAAATTAAAGGTAGAGTTCCAAACCCAAATACAGAAACACATTTAAGAGAATCTGAAGAAAGAGCTTTAAAGAATTTACCAATTATCATTGAACAATTAAAAAATCTTACTAAAATATAGTATTATGAACTTAAAAAAGAGAAGTATCTTAGACAACGACCTTTATAAATTCACTATGATGTGGGCAGTAATGCAACACTTCCCTGATGCAAAGGTTAGATATGAGTTTGTTTTAAGAGATAAGACACGTGACATGTCTGGAGTTGCTGACGAATTAAGAAAACGTATTGACACATTTGGGGAAATTACACTGTCAAGAGAGGAGCGAGAAGCATTCCAAGTGAAATGCCCATTCTTACCTAATATGTTCTTCGATTTTCTAGCAGGATATAAATTTAATCCTTCTGAAGTTATAATCATTGAAGAAGATGAAGGTGAATTAAAGATAATTATACAAGGTTACTGGTACAGAACTATACTTTGGGAAGTTATTCTGATGTCTGAGATATCTGAGATATTCTTTAAGATAAACGGTATTGAGCCAAAAGAATCTATCGGTTACATAGAAGGCCTTGACCAAAAGAAATTCTCAAACTTTAATATGCATAACCTTGCCAACGTTGACTTCGGTACACGTAGACGTTATTCATACACCAACCACGATAGAGTAGTTGGAATAGCTAAAAACTACGGTGGAAAATCATTCATTGGTTCTTCAAACGTTGAAATGGCAATCAATCATAATACAAAAGCAATTGGAACATTCGCTCACGAATGGGTATCAGGAGTAGCTGCTGTACTTGGTTATGCTCACGCTAATAAACATGCATTAGAACTTTGGGTTGAAACATATAAAGGAAATTTAGGTATAGCATTGACAGACACATTTGGTCTAGACACATTCTTAAATGACTTCGATATGAAATACGCTAAGTTGTTTGATGGTGTACGCCACGACTCAGGAGATGCAAAAGTATTTACTGATAAGATAATTGCACACTACGAATCACTTGGAATTGACCCAAAATCAAAGACAATTGTTTTCTCTGATGGTTTAAATCCAACTACAGCATTAGAAATTCAAGACTACGTCGATGGTCGAATTGGCTGTTCATTTGGTATAGGAACAAACTACACGAATGATTTCCCTGGAGTTAAAGCACTTAACATGGTAATTAAACTATTTAAGATTAATAAAGAGAATGTAATTAAACTTTCTGACATACCTGGAAAGCATACTGGAAACGCTGAAACTATTGACATAGTTAAACGTATGATAGACTACAAACCTTTATAAAATGAGTTTATTAAAAAATTATACTTGCCATTCAGGAGGAGCAATTGGTTCCGATTACACTTGGGGAAAGGTTGCAGAACGTTTAGGTGCAACTGTCAATCATTACTATTGGATGCAGAAAACACCACATGGTAATATTGAAATTTCTCAAGCTGATAAAGATGAGGGCTTTGAGAAAGTAATGCTTGCAAATAAAAAATTGAAGCGTAATCCTAAAAATTACATGAATTTATTATGCCGAAATTGGGCACAGATAAAATATTCAGATAATATATTTGCAATAGGAACTATCAAAAATAACTTTACACAGGTAGATGGTGGTACTGGATGGGCTGTTCAGATGGCAATAGACTGCAAGAAACCAGTATATTTATATGACATCAACCATAATCTGTGGTTCAGATACAACGATACTGTAAGCATGTTCTCAGTAATCGATAATATGCCATTGTTACCTACTAATTTCGCAGGTATAGGAACACGCAAAATAACAAAACAAGCTATCGCAGCAATTTACGAACTTTATAAAAATACAGCAGAATGGAATTTTCAAACAAAGAAAACGAACTTATAACAAAAGAAAATATTGGAGAACGAAAGATACATTTCTCTCGTTCAGTAGCAGTACTCGGTGTAGTAATCGTACGAAACAAGGGTAACGTTTATGTTCTTGTAGAACGTAGAGGTAAAGATATGGACCAACCTTTCAAATGGTGTGTTCCTTGTGGTTACATCGATTGGAATGAAAATGGTACAGGTGCAATCTTCAGAGAAATTAATGAAGAAACAAACTTAAACATGGACACTTTCTTAAATGGAGAAAAGCTTGTGTATGAAAGACTTAGACAACCTTGGTATGTAAGTGATAATCCTCACACTTCTAACAGAGAAAATATCACATTAAGATATGGCTGTTGTGTAGATGTAGATGGTGATTTACCTGAAGTATCTAATATCAACTGTGGCGTAAACGAAGTAACAGAAGTTAAATGGTTAGACGTTACAGATGTAGGTGCAAGTGAATATGATTTTGCATTTGGTCATGAGACTGTTATTTCAGATTTTATCAAAATTGTTCTCGAAAACTTTGGCGTGTCAAAATAATTTGTTATATTTGACTAAACATTAAAACATAAAGACATGGATTTAATTAAAAATTACGAACCTGCAGTAGAAAATATAC
>Ga0222628_1000745_pt1 | contig 12136 bp, 8 predicted proteins | sample AntAcemetageno95_FD_179860 | JGI IMG/M metagenome (GOLD analysis project Ga0222628, IMG submission 179860) | Saline water microbial communities from Ace Lake, Antarctica - #95 | ecosystem: Environmental > Aquatic > Non-marine Saline and Alkaline > Saline | place: Antarctica: Ace Lake | collected...
TTAACTTAGAGAAGAATATTGGATTTGAATTAGATTTTCAAAATACAGCTTACATTCAACCTATTATTAGACATACAGGTAAATATACACCAAAATGTAAAGATATTATTAATTTTAAAGAACCTTACACTCCTTTAATACGAACAAGAGGAATGTCAGAAATAGTTTATGACGTACATCAAAAAGTGCGTGAGTATATGAAGTACTCAAATACTGAAATAAGAATTGATGAGAATTTTGGTTTAATCGATAATATGTTCTATCATAAAGTAAATGAAGTTAATAGTAAAGGTATACTTGAACTTAGTACAGAAACTGCATATCAACCATCTTATCCTAAGATTGGTGAAATAGCTATAGATAAAAGAAACTTCTATACGTTTACTTCAAATTGGGATGCAGCTTATTATAGAAGAAACATTGATAAGATTAAGCAAGAAGATGTTGTAGGTACTAGAAATATACATGAACAGAAATCATTCTTTGCATCGAAGGTAATGAAAATTATTGATAAGATTGAACTTGAAAAATTCGTAGCAGTAGAAGTAAATAGTCTCGATGAATTAGATGTATTAGGATTAGATGCACAGAAACCTGATAACTTAAATCAATTAATTTATTTTAATGATACTAACACTATTTATTTAGATATTTACATTGATAAAAAGCTTACAAAATATATCTCAGATGCTGGCGTATATGACTTTTTTAATAAATACATAAAACCAAGCTACGGATATGGTAAGCAAAAAACAATAGCTGATGACGTTAGTGGTTATATTGAGGAAAACGTTTTACCTCGTTACATAAGAAATAAAGTTAAATTCTTTGTTGGTAAGAGTAATAATTCTGAATATAATAACACGCATCCGTTTATGAATACGAACATAACTAATGCTGAGAAAATCCAAAAGGGATTAAGATTAGAAGATAATTATCGCGTAGTTTCTTTAGAAGCTAATAATAACTTCAACATTAGGATAATATATAACAAGATTGGTGGTTTCTACTACAGCTTATCACCAACAATAGAAATACTGAAAAAATAATGCACAATAATGGGCAACATAGTTATAAGAGAAATATTAGCAGCAGATACATTTTCTGAACAAGTCAACAAAATTAATTACAATTTTGACCAACTACTACTTGCAGGAGGTGGCCCTCCTGGCTTAATAGGTAATGAAGGAGATTTAGGTCCAATTGGTTTATCAGGAACTAGAATGTTTACTGTTATAGATATTGTTAATAGAACAACAGGAACACCAGAAACACCACCATTTCAATCACCTAATAATTATTTTCCAGTTGCAACTGGTTCAACAGACCAAATAGGTCCTAATAATAAACCTTTAAGAAATGGAGATTTATTTATACAAGAAGGTGATTATATACCTGGAACAGATGGTGATATTTGGATTTATAGTAGCATTACAAATCTCTGGACCCAAACTGGAAACAATATAAAGGGTAATTCTGGAACAACTGGTTCTACAGGATTTACAGAATGGACAAGAAACTCTTTAGCATCAAACCATGATTATCTCACAATCACCCCTCAAACTGGCTTTACTAAAGAAGGTTTAGTATTAGGTAATGCATCAAGTATAGTAGAAGGAAGTACAGTAGATGAACTAGCACTTTTAACAATTGCAATGTCTTCAGCACCAACTTCTGTAGAGAAAATCGGTATCTCATTAGGTGAACAAGGACAAGCTGCAACAGCTTATAGTAAAATTTTAGTAACAGGTGGTCAATTACAAATTAGTGCACCTGAATATGGAAACTTAGGAATAACAGCAACAGCTGAGAATAATATAAAGCTTACAAATGTATCAAGTTCTAAATACTATGAATTTAATTCATCTTATACTTTAGGTAGTCGTCTTTCTCAATTCTCACATTATTTCCATGGATTACCACTTAATGTAGTAATGGACGATGATGAACAATTAGGAACAATGTCAATTTACCGTACAGATAAATCTGCTTTATTAATACAACCGAGTGGGATAAATTCAGTTGTACTTTCTGCTAAGCGTTACGTATCAGATACAAATGTAATTACAAATAGAGGAAATGCAAATATTGCGCTAAGTGTTTCTAACAGAAATTCAGTTGCAATAGGTTATTATACAGGTACATCAGCTGACATTTCATTTAAGACAGCGTTACATGTAAATGGTAATGCTACTATAGGTACTGCAAATGAAACACTCGACCCAGGCGACAACAGTTTAGCTGTTGCAGGATATTTAGGTGCAGGCGTAGATTTTGAATTAGATAATACAAGTGCTTATAAGAATGAATGGGATTCTATGTTATTCGTAAAAGGAAGTAACAGTAGTACTGAAACATCTATGAATATAGCTGCAAGAAATGAAGGTTATGCAGCCATTTATTTAACTGACTTTGAAGCTCAAACTTCTCAATTTGGTAAGATTAAATATAATACTTCAGGTAGTGCAAATGAACTTCATATTGGAGTTTCTACACATGAGAATGCAATAGTTGTTAATACTTTAGGTTATGTCGGATTAGGTACATTACCTGCTAATATAGATAACCAACTTACAGTAAACGGTAATGTAAGATTATTACAAGATTCATCAAATATAAATGATAGTTTCCAAATTAAGCTTGATTTATTTACAGTTGATAATGATAGACCAGACCGTAGAGGAATGATATTAACAGAAGACCCTACTGGTCTTGTTAGTTTCTATATACATTCATGGCAGGATGAATTATACAATCATCAAAGTGATATGAACCCTCAATATCAAGATGTTAATTCTTCAAGATTTAATTTTAGAAGCCATACACCTTCTGACGTATTTTCTTTAATGTCAATTACAGGTGTAAACGAAGCACTTGCGAAAGTACAAATTGGTTCAGAATACAATCTTAGCGCTTCACGTACTGTAGCAATAGCAGCTGAACGTGCTAATTATGATACGACTTCACTTCATTTGAGAAAGAAGACAATAGCTACTGCACCAGATTCTTCAGCGAATAACGGTACGATGACAGGATTACTTCTGCAGAATGATTCATATGGTGATATTAATGGTAGTGATAGAACAGATTTAGACTTCTTCTTTACCGATAGTTCAACAAAGCTAAGTAACTTAAATTACCCACAAGCAAGAATCAGAACATATACTGATGGTGCTACAGGTGGTTTACAAGCTGAAATGAGAGGTAACATGGAATTTTGGACTGCAGATGATGTATCTAATGTTGTTGGTAATAACTTACTTAAGAGAGCAATGTTAATTGACAGTAATCAGAAGTCATGGTTCTACGGTGATATTGATATAGACGGTAATACAAATATAAGTGGAAATTTAGATGTAGATGGATACGGATTATTTAGTGGAAATATACAAGCACTTCAAGCTAATTTAACTAATATCTATTTAGGTACAGATAGTAATTATTCTAATAACTGGATTAAAGGTTCTACAGGAACGCATCTTTTAATAAAATCAGGAGATGGTTATAGCTATTCTACTGCAGGTGCTTCTGGTAAAATTTTAGAATTAGTAGGTGGTACATCATATGACCCTTCAAGTTATTCTGGAGATATTCGCATTACAGGAGGTGGATTTAATTCTCTAGATAATAGTTTACCTGTATCTACTACAGAAACTGAAACTGGTGGTAATGTTTATATAAGTGGTGGTATACCTAGACAACATAGTACGCTTACTAAAAGAGGTTCCGTTATAATAGGTAGAAATCCAGATAATAGTTTACTATCTAATCTATATGTAAAAGGACTTAGTTATTTTGAAAATAATGTAAAAATAACATCTACAAATAAATTAGGAATTGGTGTTGCACCTACTACTCCATTAGATATGGAAGTATCAGAGACTAATGTGATTAATATCATTAATAATAAAAGTACTTCACCTTGGGGAGTAGGTATTAACTATAATCAGGCAAACATATCTACAGGAAATATAGCTTTAATGCGTCTTCAGTCTGAAGGCAACAATAAATTTATGGTTACTGGTGAAGGTAGAGTATTTGCTAATAATAATACTAGTATGAGTGGCGGTGGAATGTTAGAGATATCAACAACATTGAATCAACCTAATTATATGTATATTACAAAAAATGGTTATAGTGATAAAGCAAAGCTTGGTTTTTTATCTACAGGAACATCGTTCGAAATTGAAACGACTTATAATAATTCTGACATTGAATTAACCCCTGCAGGGAGAATAAGAAACAATAAATCTACATTTATGTTTTCACCGGCAGCTAATTTAACTACATTTAGTTCATATGTTTTAAGAGCATATGGTGATAAGCCATATGATGGGCCTTTAGTTCAATTTGTAAATGGAGCTAGTGGTAATCATAGTCAAGATATTTTAGAATTAGAATTTAATAGCACTTCTTGGGCTTATCCAAATAACTGGTTTCTACAATGTAGAGTTAGTTCTACTGGATTGTCACCTTATGGTTTCCTAGGTGGAATTAGAGGTACTAATAGTGATAATTCTATTGCATTTGCTACATCTTCTGATGCTAGGATAAAGGAAAATATTGTTGATACTAAATATGGTTTAAATGAATTGTTAAAACTAAATGTAATAGATTATAATTTCATTGGAGCTCGAACTTCAGCTATTGATACAGGCTTACTTGCACAGGAAGTTGAAAAAATATTCCCAAGTGTCGTCGGTGAAAGTAGAGGTGATATAGATGATAAAGAGAAATTCATACCAATGACATTAGATTATGGTAAATTTACCCCACTGATTATTCAATCTATTCAAGACCAGCAGAAATTAATTGAAGAGAAAGATAAGAAGATAGCAAGTCTTGAAGAAAGATTAGCAGCAATTGAGAAACACTTAAATATTTAAGAATGAAATTACAAAACGAAGAACAATTAGAATTAGAAGGTATTATTTCAAAATATAAAGAAATATACAAGAAGATTGAAGAGAAACAAGAACAGATGAAGAATCTTGAGGTAGATGTTAATACACTACTTCAAGAACTAACTGATAATAGAAAAGTAGAAAACACCTTTGGCCTTGAGCTTTCAAAGACTTATGGTAAAGGTAAATTTAACATTCAAACACAAGAATATGAACTGGATAAGTAGTATATGGAAATTTTTAATTAATCCTAAAAACACAAGGATGCTTTTATTAGCAAGTGTAGTTATTTTTGGGCTGTTGTTTTTTAGACAATGCAATACTATTCAAAGTCTAAAAGATGATGTTAAAACTGAACAAGCTGAAACTCAACGTATAAAGAACAACTACGATGCAAGTCAAGATTCAGTTAAGATGTATAGAACTGAAAATGGTTCTATGAAAGGTGAGATAAGTGGATATGTTCTAACAGTTGATGAACTTAATGGTAAGTATGCCAGTTTGTTTAGTGACTATACGAAAGAAAAGAATAAGCCACCTAAAGTTCTTATTAAATATGTAGTTGAGATTAAAGAAGTAATAAAGGAAGTTCCAGTTTACGTAACAGAAGATTCACTTGGAAACAAATTATTTTATTTTAATGACAGTATAGATTATAAAGAAGGAAATAAGAGATGGCTTTCAGGTAAAATCCCATTCAAACTTAATTACTATAGCTTACCAGATTCTACTTTACAGAAGTCTGATAGTTTAGATTACTATGGAAAGGTATTCCCTGGTTTAGGTAGTTTCACTCTTCAACAAAATATAAGTCTGACTACAGGATTATCGATAGATAAAGAAACAAAGAAACCTATTATTTGGGTTACAACTAAATATCCTGGCGTAACATTTCCGTCAATAACAGGTGCACAAATAATGGATGACCCAATCTCTAAGAAAGCTGCAAGAAAATTCAGAAAAGAATTTGGAATCGGCTTTACAGTAGGATATGGTTTAGTATTACAGAATAACGCATACCATAATGGTGTAATGATTGGCGTAGGAGTTAATTACACACCGAGATGGTTGCAATTTGGAAAATAAAATAATTATAAATGGCTAACACTTCAAAATACGTACAGTTAAGCAATCAGATTTTAATGGAGTATGTCTATGGTGATACAACTATAGGTTCTTCAGATTATATCGAAACTGATGATACAGGTTCTGTCGGCGCACGAGTTCTATTAATGGATAACGGTCACACTGACCAGAAATATCTTTTTAATGAAGAGAATCCTATTACAGCAATGGGAAACTATAGAAGAAGAAGTGTTGCAGAGATTGCAGATAATAGATATGCTTATTTAACTACAGCAATTCCTCTTAATTATATTGACTATGATACAGAGTTAACAGACACTGCAGGTTTAAAGGCTCAGTTAGAAGCTACAACTTCTTACCCAGACTATACTGATGTCAACGATGAATATAAAACAGGTGGAGGAATCTTATATGACTCTATTCGTTTACATATGATATCAGGATTTAATATTAGTGCAGATTACGATGGATATGTTTTCATGATTAAGTTTAGAGATAGACTTGGCAATGAACAAGTTCTTTCAAGTATAACATACCTTAACCAGGATAGTTATGATACTGATAATCCAGCACCATTCATATTAGGTGAGAAACTTTATTCAAGTTACATTGATTTAAAAGTACCATCATTAGAATGGATGATTAATGATTATTTAGCAGATAAGACTGATGATAAAAGATTAGGTTACGTAATGACTGGTGGTGAAGGTTTCGCACAGACTAGTGCACCAGGACCACAAGTTGATGGTACTATAGTATGTGAACTTAAATTTATAAGTCAGACAGAAGTAGTTAATGGTTTTACGTATTTCGGTACATCTAACGACGTAAGAGTAACATTAAATAAAACGGATGAATATAGTTTACTAACAGCATACATTGCAGAATCTGAAGATGGTGACTTCTTTGAAGTGTATGGTAATTATAATGGAGATATTTATGAAGATTTTATATCAGGTCAAAATGCTAACGCAGATACAAGTTTAGTTGTAATCCATGACTTAACTGTATATGAACAAATTGGACCTTCATTCGTAAAAACAACGGAACAGAGTTTCGTACAAAGCGGAGACTTCGGAATCCCTTATACTTTTAGACCTGTTATTAAGAATGCAAACGTAGCCGTATCATATAGAATTGACTATATCATGAGGCTTTATAATAAAGATGATAATTCTCAAATAATTAAAAGAGCTCAGTACAGTTCATTTAATGCAAAGAAATACGGTAAACATTTAACACGTATCAATTTAGGTACAGTACCTACTGTATCGAAAGTTTATAATACTATCTTAGATGAATCAGGCCAAGCAATTAGCTATGAGAATCAACTCGATTTAACACTTGCAGTACCTAACGGTAGTAATAGTATTATAAGAGAAACTCAATATGTAATGGGCTTTAGAGAACGCATTAATGTATCTGCAGCAATGTCAAGTGTGCAAAATACACCAGCAGTAAGTAGACAAGGTGATATCTTACCAACAGCTGCAGGTTCAAGTACTGATGTAAGTGGAGCAGCAACTGCAGTAAAATCAATATCATCTACCGATGTGATTTATGGATTAGGTGAAGGAGCTATTAGCGTAGCGCCATTTGATAATTACATTCTATTTGTATTTTATAATGATGTTTTAAATCTCGACACTCCAACTATCTTAGATTTAACTAATGTTGGTGATTTATATCTTAACTTTAAAAGCCCTAACGGTGATATAAGTATTAAGAATAATACTAACATACAAGATATTAATATAGCTGAAGGTGAAGTACTATTTAAGATTACAGCAAACGATGCTCAGAAGATTATTGGATTTGATGATAAATCATTTTACGTATCTTCAAAGCTTTCTAAACAAGCAAGTAGTTCAGATGAAACAATGTTATATCACGGCAAATGGTATCTTCCTAATGAAAAATATGAAGTTATCTATAAAGACATCATAAAAGCCCAACAAGCTGAACTAGGAATATCTAAAACTGCAACAGAAGCAGGTGAGAAAGTTTCTAATAAAGAACTTAGTGCTAGACAGAAAGCTATCAGAGAATTAGAAGCTCAATTAACTATTCTTAAATCGCAAAATGACTTATTAGTACAAGCTGCTGGAAATAAAGTTGGTGAAATACTTAATTCTGCTCAGCTAATTAATGAGAAGACTCAAAACGATAAAGATACTGCAGTGAACCCTAACGTAAATATATCATCTGACCCATTAACAGAAGGTGCACTTGATAATCTACAAGGAACAAACGTAAATACATATAACCCAATAAACTAAACGATAAACAATGTTATTAAACGCAAGAGATAATTTATTTGAATTTAATTTTCCAAGGAACTTTGTACCTAAACATATAGCAGATAAGTATAGACCTTATCTTAATCGTATACCAGGTAACATCATAGAAGAACCTGTAGATTTTTTAAACTATACTATTCAGGCTATTAATTTACCTGGATTTGGATATGACCCAGTAGAGCAAATGAAACGAGGTGGCCGAAAGATGCAATACCGTGATAGTGTTCCTGCATCTGAGTTATCACAGAAAGAACTCATCGTTCAGTTTCAGTTAGTAGATGGGTATATCAACTATTGGATGCTATTAGAAACATTAAAATATTATTATGATGCAGATACTGTAGCACCTTTCTGTGAAAACTTAAACTTAAGAATGACTGATGGTGAAGGTAATTCACTTGTAACAGCAAGATTGATTGCCGTTTTGATGAGACAGATAGATGATTTAGATATGTCGTTTGCAAGCAATGTAGCTGAATTTAGAACGTTCAACGTAACTTTCGTTTATAACTTTTTGGAGATTATAATAGAATTAGATTAATATATAGATAAAATAAGAACCAATATGGACCAAGTAAAATCATTTAAAGAGTATTTACAAGAAAACGAATACTTTACCGAAGAAGAAATAAAATCTCTTAATGAAAACTTAAAGGAAGAGTTAACAGAAGATGAAGAAGCTAAGATAGACTCTGCATTAGACGAATTTGTTGCAGAATATTTAGATGGAGTTAAAGATATTAATGATTTTAATAGTGAATTAACTAATGAAGGTATCTTTGGTACTATGTTAGGTGGACTTACTGGACTTGCATTAGGTAAGACAGTTGGTAAATTGATTGCTAAAGTTTTAGGAATTAAAGACGGATTCTTATATAATTTACTTACAAGTCGTTTAGTAGGTGCCGCAGTAGGTGCAGCTTTAGGTAGTAGGTTAAAAATTTAATAAATGAAAGAAATACTTATCGGAGTTGACTACTCTATAAATAGTCCAGCTGTATGTGTATATAAGAATGGTAATTATACATGGGTCAGCCATCCCACTTTAAACAAAACCAAGAAAGACAAGAATCTTCAAAAGGAAATCGGGGAGCTATCAGATGTTCAATATGAGTTACAGGAATATGTTGTTCCTGATGTTGCATATGAAGATAAAGATATTTTCAAGATGCAGAAGTACGATATACAGGCCGGGAAATTACTCCAGTTACTAAAATTCGTTATTCCGTCAAGTGATGACTTCTTAATTAAGTTAGCATTTGAAGGTTATTCTTATGGGTCTCGATTCACTAAAACAAATAACATCATAGAACTTGCAACCGCTACTACTTTATTTAAAAAGCTGGTCATGAATAATATCGTTGGGCCAGAAGATATCTTTAAGGTATATTCTCCAAAGACGATTAAGATGCAAGCCGGAAATGGTAATATGAAGAAGCGAGAACTTTTTGATGTATTCGTAGAGAACCAACTTAAAGACCCTGACCTGGAAAAAAGCTTTTTCTGGGAATATTGTACTGGCTTAACAGTTGGTAAAAAGGTGCCAACTCCAGTAGATGACATGATAGATGCCTATTTCGTGGTTCAGGCCCTGAAGGTAAAGACCTAAGCTTAACGGTTGGGAACCCTGTGAATATTGTATCAGGTTTCTACGCCTATGTTTCAAAAAATCCAATAAAAACTTTGTTCAAAATAAATCTGCTAAATTTCTGAAACCTTTCTGAAATAGGTGATTAGACTTAACAAATGCCGATATATATCTTGTACCAACAAATGGTGTAATAAGGCATTTAACACAGGCAAATTAATAAAAAAAGAACAAGTATTATGGCAAAAACAAAGGCAGCAGAATTAGACATTTTTAATGTAGATGTAGACGAAGTAGAATTTCACGATTACAAGAAAAAGGAATCAGTACTTTACGCTCCAAAATCAAAAGACACAACAGATGGTATTTACGAATCACTCATCCGTTTCCTTCCAAACCCAATTAATCCTAAGAAATCTTTAGTAAGAAAATTAACTTACTACTTGAGAGATGCAGAGGGTAATGGAAAGAACTATGACAGTCCTTCAACTATCCAAGGTCAGAAATGTCCAATCCAGCAAACTTATTACAAGCTAAACAAATCAGAATCTGCAGTAGAGCAGAAAATGGCTAAGAAGCTTAACAGAAGAGAACAATTTTATGTTCTTGTGCAAATCGTTGATGATAAGGTAAATCCAAATCTTAATGGTAAGATTAAAGTTTTTAAATTCGGTAAGAAGTTAAAAGAAAAGATTGATGCACAGAGAAACCCTACTTATGGTGACAAAGTTCAAATGTTTCACTTATTTGAAGGTAAGAATTTCCACTTACGTCTAACCAGACAAGGTGAATTTAACAACTACGACCAATGTACTTTCCTTAAAGATTCAGAACCTCTCAAACTTAATGATGTTGCGATGACAAAAGGTAAAGAAGACCTTGGAGCAATCAGAGAATATTTAGGTGATGCTCCTGATTTAGGTAACTTTGAGTACAAACCTTGGGATGAATCAACAGAAGCTGAGGTAATGGGAATATTAAGAGGTATGAAAAGCCCTGGTAGAAGCTTCGACGAAGTAACTACAAAGAGAAGCACATCTGAGAATATTGACAAGATTGTTGAAGAAGTAGATGTTACTGAAGACAAACCAAAGTCAGCTCCTAAAGCAGAAACTAAGACAGCTAAGACAGGTGAAGAAGATGAGGACTTAGATGACTTCCTTGAAAATTTAGAAGACGAACTTGATAATAAATAATAGATAATGAGTTTAGACGTTGCACAACGTGAACTAATTAAAAGTTATATACAAGATGTCCTAAATCAAGAACACACAGACCCATCTAAAAGGCGCATAAGGGATATGCATAGTAGAATTAACTTTGCGTGTCCCTTTTGTGGTGACTCAACTAAGAATGCCCACAACAAGCGAGGAAACTTGTTTTGGGATTCTTTATTCTTTCACTGCTATAATGATGGCTGTAATAAGCATATTAATTTAAAGGGTTTTTTAAAGACATTTGGTTTTAACTTTTCTAGGAATCCAGACAGTAAGTTCATTATCGATTATATTGATAACAATGAACACGAATACTCCAACTCAAAGATAAAGGAATTTGATTATGGTTCTTTCCCAGAACTACAGGAGCTAGGAATCTCATTTGAAGATTTTTACGCTACATATCATGCCAGACCAATTGAGAAGGATAGTGAAGGGTATAATTATCTAAAGGGTAGATTATTACATAAACAAACTCAGGATTTTGCGTATAACGAATATGGAAAGAAGTTATTCGTTCTGAACACTGATGTCAAACGAGAAAAGATAATAGGTTTCCAGATTAGGAATTTAGGGAAAGCAAACGACAAGTATCTTTCATTTAACATAGAACGAATTAATCGTGACATGGGGAAGAATTTAACTGAACAGTTTGAAGACCCAGATGAGTTATCAAGACTTAATAAACTATCAACGATATTCAATATCTTGAAAGTTAATTTTGAGCAAAAGTTAACTCTATTTGAAGGACCAATCGATGCAAAGTTCATGAGAAATTCAATGGGATTAGCTTCAGTAGGTAGAGATAAACAAGCCTTTCTGGAATTACCTTACAAGAGATTTTTTTTAGATAATGACAAAGCAGGCAAACGTGTTTCTATAGATTTACTTAGAAAAGGATATGAAGTATTCTTATGGCGCAAGTTCATCAAAGACTTTGAAATCGATAAATACCTCATAGATGATGAGGATAAGTCAAAAGATTTGAATGATATTGTTCAACTTTGTTATAAGTACAATTTAGAAGCACATAAACATTTA
>Ga0222628_1000746_pt1 | contig 12133 bp, 26 predicted proteins | sample AntAcemetageno95_FD_179860 | JGI IMG/M metagenome (GOLD analysis project Ga0222628, IMG submission 179860) | Saline water microbial communities from Ace Lake, Antarctica - #95 | ecosystem: Environmental > Aquatic > Non-marine Saline and Alkaline > Saline | place: Antarctica: Ace Lake | collected...
TGCAGCTCCAAGCGACATCAAAAACTTTTAAGATTCAGGCCAGACTTAAGGTCGATAAGTTTCTCCAGCATAACAACCGGCGGAGAGTTGGCTGAAGACAGAATCACGGCGCACCTCAATACCAACCAGGCTGAAGCCGGAGTGATATGCCAAAACGAAGATGCGAAATTTAGAATCGAACACAAACTAAAAAAACTAGGAAGAGATCAAGAAGTTTTTATTTTGCATAATGGAGTCGACACCGAAAGATTCAAACCATCAAAACTAAAAATCAAAAACAAGGTTGTTGGATTTGTTGGAAGAAATAAAACATATCAAGAAGATTTTATCAAAGGATTCTCAACAATATTAATCCCGGTTGCGGAAAAACTAGGCTTGAAAGTTTTAGTAGCATCAAACAAAAAGGAGGAAGTCCAAGATCACAACCAAATGCCAAAATTTTATAGAAAAATAGATATCCTTGTTTTACTTGGAAATTGTGAAGGCCACTCGAACACAATAAACGAAGCGATGTCAAGCGGAATCCCGGTAATCGCATACCCAGTAGCATGGCATTCCGAAAAAGCAAAAAACCAGGGAATCCTATGGTGTCACAGAAGCACGGTTGAGTTATTAGCCATTTTAAGCGATTTTAAGAAGAATTATAAGAAATATGGGTATCTGGGCGAAAAGAACAGAAAGTTTGCGGAGAACGTGCTATCCTGGGATTTTGTATGCAAGCATTACGACAGGACCTTCCAAAACATGCTTAAACACACGAAAACTAGAAAAACAATGATAATCGAACCAACAATCGACAAAAAGGTTGATGAAAAGGTGCTAGGAATCACAGAAGTGAAATACATCGCACAAGACGGCGGAATGATTAATGATTGGGGATTATTCAAACCCGGCAAGACCTACAAAGTAAGCTCCGAGGCATATAATTATTTTAAGGCCCACTTCCCAAATAAATTCGACTTTGGTACAGCATGAGCAAGAACCCATGGGCCAAGCACGAAAAGGTCGAAGACGAAATCTGTGACATTCTTAAGCAGATGAAAATTGCAACTGCAAATGTTATCCTGTTTGAATTGAATAATCGAGGCTTTAAAATTTCATATGGGGCCGTAGCCAGACGATTAATTTTTTTAGAATCCGAAGAACTAATTGATTCACTAAAAAACGGATCCAAACAAAAGGTCTGGGCAATCCACAACTTCTAAATAGAAACGTTTTTTAATTTGATTATTCTTAATATTTTATCAATGAGGAAGATTCTATCTTCGTTTGTTTCCAAACAACTCATTGTGTGGGGCTCGCCCCACTTAAAATCAAGAACATGGACTGCCCAAAATGCAATAAAGAAATGGTCAGCGTCAAGGTTTCAATAGCGGACGTAACAGAATTCCTAAAGGATCTCTTTTATTGTCCGGCTTGCGAAGGGATGTTCAAATCCGAAATCAAGGAAATCAAATGGTAAAAAAAAATAAACTAGAACTAACCCCAGACGGATTCAAGACTTGGAAATTGATAAGTGAGTTTAGGCAATCGGTTTTTATCGACGGCAAAAGATACGACATAGCAGTACCAAAAAACACTAGAACAGACTTGGCAAGTGTCCCAAGAATCCTGTGGGTTTTGATTCCGCCATTTGGAAGATACTCTCAGGCCGCAGTTATTCACGATTATTTATATTCGGAAGGAAAGCTCGGTAAGATTCTAGCGGACAAAATATTCCACGAATTGATGTTAAGATATGGAGTCTATAAATGGAAAGCTAGAATTATGTATCACGCGGTCTGTGTTTTTGGAAAGGGTAATTTTTAGGCATAAACCTTATAAATCTCACCTTCTTGATATTTAATAATGGGTGTGGCTTGATTCTTTCATGTCTTTTACAGCACCCATTATTTATTTATAAAGTTCGTACAATCTAGTAAAAGGTTCGTATAATCTAAATCCCATAGGAGATTTTAAAAAGAAAAGAATTTTAGTAATTTCGTAAAAGATTTGAAACATAAAAACAATAACACGAAAGAAAACCGAGTTGTTGTTGTCTCTATTTTTTTTTACGAACAAAAGCTGACCCAAGGCCACGATGAAAGACGATCGAAAGGTACAGGATATGAAGCAAAGACCGATTATTAGTCGGGACTACAAAACATAAAAAAACTAAAATGAAAAAAATAAATTTAGAAACCCCCGAAAAAAAAAGAAGACAACAACAAAATAAAAATAGGGACAACAAAATAAAAATAGAGACAACTTTTTATAATCAGGAAACATTGTTTGGACTTCCAAAACTAAAAAAGGAATTCAAGCTATGTGAAAATTATAAACATCTTCTAGGAATATTCTCATTAAACCCAGACGCAAAGTTATCAAAGAAAATATTATTAAATTTAAAATCAAAAGATATGCACTCAAACACAATAAAGAATTTTCTAATAGATGCAAAAATTAACAGATGGATAGAAGAATGTAATATTATACAAGGAGCCTACATTAATACATTATTTTACGAACATAGATTCCCCGACACATTTGAAGATGGAACTATATGCAAAGACAAGCGAGAGAATTTTTTTAAGATTACAGATATGGGAATTAAAGTTTTTGAGGTAAACGAAAAATATGATATTAACAAGAATACAAAAGAAATTAATAGAGTCATGCTTACAAAAAGGAATAATAAAGTTGAATGATTTTTGGAGATTTTATTCAACACAAGAATCAATTAATAGAGTAGGTGAAAGATTACAAATTTTAGGAATATTAGAACAGAACCAAGAAGGCAACTTCACAATAAATAAAAAAAAGTTCCTAGAATTGCAATAATAATAAAGACTCTGTCACTAGAAAGTAATCAGAAGGTTTTAAAAAGGAAAGGTAACTTAAAGTAACAGGAAACAAACAACATGGAAAAACAAATAACAAAAGTTAGAAAACAACTATCCACATTATGCAAAAACGGAAAGATAGAATTATTTGTTTGTGGAAACTGCAAGAGACATTCTTTTAAGAATAAATGTTGGACTTGCATAGACAAAAATAAAAAACATGAGATGAAGATAGCTGTCTTTACTGAGGATAAACAATGAAACAAATAAAAGATTTAGAAACACTAAGAAAATTAGCAAAAAAAGAGGTCACGGTTTTGGTTAAAACAACGGCCGGCCACTATGGAGCAGTAGAGCAAAAGTTCAAAGTGAGATTTTATGCAGCCGAGGAAAAGTGGAAAATAACAAGGCTCGGAAAGTACGAGGAAACTGAAGAATATTTTTTAGGAAGAGAAATCAAATACTCAATCGTTAATGAGGCAATAAGAAAACAGGGGCTATTTTTAGATGATGGATTATAATTCTCAGCAAGTCTTTTATGAGATGTTGACTTGGCTAGTTTTCGGGTTAGGGATCAGCATACTTTATAAGTATTTTTGGAAGCCAGCCCCAAAAACAATCATCCAACCAATGCCGAAGAAAATCGTCCGGGTGATTAGAAGATGAGAATCAAAATAACCAACGGAGTCCCAGAAAGAATAATCATGAACATCTCAGAAGAAAACAACTACGCCTCAAAAATAATCCGCAACATCGGATCGACCCAGGCCCATTGCGTAGAGGTAATGAGAGATTTAAGAGAAAAGAAAATCATAACCCAGAGAGAGAAAGACGGAAGGAAGGTCCACATCGAACTAACAGACAAAGGAAAAGAAATACGCTACCATTTAAACGCGATCACAACCCTACTAATATGAAAACTCTGTCACACCAAAGTAATCAGAAAGTTTTAAAAAGAAACAGTATCTTAAAGTAACAGGAAACAAACAATGGACGCACAAATATTAATCAACGAAGCCGAAACAACGAGATTCAACCCTCGACAGTTTAGGAACGAAATGAATATCGCCTGGCTTATCAACGATGCAGTCAAGCAATTCAAGGAGCAGAATGGCAGACTTTGAAAAAGGAACGTTTTTATGGGCAGCAGAAAAAGCAAAACAAGGCCACGAGATCCGGACAGATGTGATGAAGGATTCTGTAATTATTAACGGTTTAGGATTTCCATATTGGAAGGACTCCAAAGAGAGATATTCTCCTACGATTGGAGATATTGAATGTACTGATTGGGTAGTCCATGAAGAAAAACCTTTGAGCGATAAGTCTGGATATAACCATCACCAATCAATAACAATCAAAGTGGAAGATGTTAGTAAAGCTGTTAAAAGATTACTTAATTATTTAGAAGATTCGAAAAATACATGCGACGCTCCAATAAGAGGACCAACAAGTAGAAATAATGTTTTGAATATGGTTAAACAAGAAGCAATAAAAATCTTCGGAGAAAAACTAGCATGAAACCAACACACAAAGACATCAAAGCGATCAAGACACTCTTCAAAGAAAAAGCAAGACTTCTAACCGAAGGCGCACCAGAAGAAATAATAATCTCATACAACCATTCAATCAAATATAATCTAGGAATCTACGAATACGAATCAGAGATAGAGTTCGCCAGGGAACACACCTTCTGCGTAAAATGTTGCAACCAGCTAGACCAAGATAATAAATGTCAAAGATGCAACACGGAGTTCGGATGGTAGAGTGTAAATTTTGTGATATGGGAATAGCCAAGCGAAATCTTATCTGGACATTAACAAACGAGATGTCTAGAAAAACTCTTGGTGAATTAATTAAAAGAAAAAAGAAGGGGAAACTTTAATGGTGAATCTAAAAATAATCGACAGAGACGGAAATGAAATACAGATTGATGAACTAACCTACATAGGAAGGGGCCGTATTCTAACATTAGCAAAAGATATGATTAAACAAATCAATGAGAGGGAAGCCTAATGGCAGACAACCGAGTCCCAAGTTGCAAATGCGGAGTCAAATTAAAGAGGCTTTATTCCAGGAGCACCCAGACCGGATTCGTGGCTCTGGATCTATTTTATTGCGATGATTGCCAGGATGTCTATCAAGTCCAAATCGGAAAAAAGAAACTCAAAAAGCTGTCACAGAAGGATAGTCAGAAGTTTTTAAAAAGGAAAGAGGCCTTGAACTAGAGGAAACAAACGATGGACATAATAACAAAAGAAGTGATCACTAGCTTATTAAAACGAATCGCCAAGTTAGAAAATGAAGTCTCAGACCTTAAGAAAATCTCAACCGTTCAAAAAGTGGATCCAGTAGTTATAGGACTTCCAGCATCAGAAGACCAAAAAAACTACATAAGAAAACTAAACGGAAAGGTTGAAACATGTTTAACAAAAAAACAAGCCGGACACATAATTGATTGCCTATTAAGAGAGAGAAAAGAAAAAAAAACAATCGAGCCAGAAGAAGTCGACACGGAAGAAGCCGGGATCGAAGGGGATGGTTTGATATGAAATTTAACAACTTAGAAGGAGGTACAAAATGGAAATAGAAAATATGGAAAATTCGCTTAAATCTTACGTTGCAAAATCTGAACAATTAGAACTATCTTATAAAATACTAGAAGAAAAGAAGGCTCAGTTTGGAATTGAGAATGGTCAACTGGTATCAGATATAGTGATCCTTGAAACACAGATGAACAACATCAAAGATTCAGTCAAAGATATGGCAGAAGTTCAGTACAAAGAAACAGGCGAGAAGAAAATGCTTGGAGGAATTGGAATCAGGATTTTGACAAAGTTGAACTATACTCAAGAACTTGCAATCAACTGGGCTAAAGAAAACATGCCGGTAGCAATCAAGGAAGTCCTAGACAAAAAGCAATTCGAAGCATTCGCAAAAAGTAACGATGTTGAGTTCGTAGAAAAAGAAGAATCAATCTGCGTAACATTTCCAAAGGAGATAATCTTATAATGGAAATAATAGGAAAGATTGAGTGGTTGCCACCAACTCCAACCGAGTTCCCAAAAGAGTCCGGAGATTTTAATATCGGAATGAAAATCAAAGGAGAATTCTACAATCTACACAAGCCAGTAGAGAAACTTAAGAAAATGCTTGAAATGTTGAAAGTCGGATATGAGGTGAAGTTGAAAGTCGAAGGAAACAAGATCCAAGATTTAGAAGTCACAAACGACAAAGTCGCAACTCCAGAGAGCAATGCCCCAGGGGACAAGACTGGCAAGTGGCAAGACGACATGACGAACTTTAAGGAATTGTTAGATGATGCGCATAAGAAGTTCAAAAGCGGATTCGAGATCCGAACAGAGTTGCTATCTGTAGATTACAAAGAAAAACAGGCAATGTTTAAGGCATCAGTAATCATACCACAATTTGAGATTAATGCAGAAGATAAAATGATGACTCGAACAAACATCGTCTTCACAGGCCACGGAGATGCGGAAGGAATTGCTAGCGCAATGATCAAACCACACTTCATAAGGATGGCAGAGACTCGAGCAATTGCCAGGGCACTCAGATGGGCAACAAACAACGCGAAGACTGCTGTTGAAGAATGTTAAACAAACTTTAATAAGAAAATCCTTGTTGAAGAAAACAGACAAATATTTTAACTAGCCCCCAGGTTTAGGGGAATCATACTCACGCCGCGAAGGGCAGGACGATAGCTTCGATGTACGGCGGTTCAAATTCATGTGGGATGTGCGAAAAAGGAGTCGGCGGCAAGAACCCTTGCCCTTAGAGTAGGTAGTGACTACACGCACGCGGTGGGCTCCCGTGCCACATGATTAAAATCACAATGGAAAAAGGAAAATGTAAAAACTGCGGAGAATGGTCAGGAGAAAATGAACTATGTCGAGAATGCTACAGGTTCTTAATTGGGAAAGAGGAAGACTAAGATGGAAATAACAAAACTCAAATACACAAAAAAAGGATCCAACGGAGAAGTCTACATCTGCCGAATCTGGTACATAGTCGAAACCAAAAAAATAATATTTCTTGATTGTGAGTGCTGGAACTTCAACCACCGCCAACTCAAAAAAGAAGGAAAAGGATTCATGACAAGGCACACCGCCAACCCCTGTAAACATCTCAAACCATCCGTGGAGGCATTATTTAAACAAGGATACGAGATCGAAAAGAAGTTCTCAAACGAAGGCGAAGAAACATGCAGCGTAAAATTACGTAAAGCGGTGATAATGGCCTGCAAAGGACAATGCAACCGATCGGACTGCACCGAATCAGAAAACCTAGAAATCCACAGGCAAATCCCAAAAACCCACGGAGGGAAATATAGCTTAATGAATTGCGTGGCACTTTGCAGAAAACACCACCAGGAGGTAACATATCAACCATGGCACAAGAAATAGAGCACCAAGAATGTCCAAACTGCGGAACCCCAGGAATCGACTTCGACTGGGTTGAAGGAATCCCAATCTGGAAATGCAAATGCGGAATGAAATGGGAGGACACAAGATGGAAGGAATAAAACAACTAAAAAAAGGATTCGGAGAATTAACTCTTGAAGATAAAATGTCTTTTCTTACTGATATAGGTGCCAATTATTCAAGTGAAGCCTGTTTTAAATGTGGTAGCCAGATTATAACAAAATATTCTCTTAAAGCATATCTAAGATACGCAAATAAATCTATTAAAACTTTTAATGTTTGCCCAAAATGCGTATCAAAGATATTCAATATTGAGATTCATAAGATAGAGTTCTTTGGATTTTTAGAAAACTTCAAAAAAGCGGAGGGACTAAATTCTTATAATATTTGGACTAAAATTGAGACAAAGAAATTTATAGAGTTTCTTAAGGAGAGTAGAATAAGAGTTGATCTTGATAGGTCTATTTCTGAGAAGTATGACGGAACAAAAAGAGAAACTACTTGTTATACACTTCCAGGATTAATAAAAAAATACAAATTAGAAAAAGGATGGAAAGATTGAGATGGTAGAAACACATGAGCAATCAGTCAAGAGGGGAACGAAAAGCGATTAACTATATGGTTTAATAAGACCATACACTTTAATTATTAAAGCGCCACTTAGGCGTTTCATACTCATGGAAATAGAAATAGGAAGGCGATGTGGAAAGAAATGGAAGGACACAAGATGGTAGAAAATAAAGACTTGAAAATTGCAAAAGAATTAAGGATTAAACACGATACTTATATGGATGCCGGAGCCGAAGGCAAAGCATGGGAGATTCAAGACAATGCAAAAATTATTCTAAATGACATTAAAAAAGGGTGTGGAGAAATGATGTATGATCCAAGAGAAGGTGTGTTTTGTGATGAATCTGGAGTATGTGAAGATTGTAGAGAAATAATAGAAGTTTATGGAGATTTTGTATGGTAGAAATAATAAAACCACTAGTCGAAATATGCAAATGCGGAAAAAAAGTCACAGACCATCACTTCAAGTGCAACGAGTGCTGGGGAAAAATAGCAAGATTAAAACACAGGAAAGAACAAAGAAAACTAATGGAACCAGTAAGAAGGAGATTACGAGATGGATGAAGTAAAAGTAAAACGTGGAAAGAAATCAAGGGCTCAGGGTGGCGCATTTGAGACTCGGGTCCGGGCTGATTTAGAAAAAGAGGGTTGGACTGTTGACAAGTGGTCGAACAATGTTGAGTTACCTAGAGATAGAATTCTTATGGATGTAGTTCCAATGACTAAAAAGTTAAAGGATGGAACATGGACAAAAGCAGCTCCAAGGTTTCCAGCACTTGTAAAAGCCAAAGCCAAATGGGCAGGACCAGGAAGACCAATGATGATGGGAGCAGGGTTCCCGGACTTTATAGTTTTTAGATTAAAAGAAAATGTATTATTTCCAGAACTTAAAGATTATGAAGTAATAGGAGTCGAGTCGAAGATGACAGGAGAACTAGACAGAGCAGAAAAAGAGAAATGTGCTTGGTTACTAGAAAACAACATCTTCAGCAAAATCCTAATCGCAAAAAAAACAAAAGTCAAGAATAGAGTAGTGATTGTTTATGAAGAATTCAAAGAAAAATACTGGAGATTTTATAAAAATGTTTAGGTGCTCTGCGTGTGACTTTGAGTGTGAAGAAATCCCAAGGTTCAAAGAAGGGGAATGTCCAAACGAGATTCATCATTATTTTGAGGAAGTTTTATAAAATATAATCACTTGACAATAGAGTGAAAAACATCGAAGTTCTTATAAGCGATTGGAAGCACGCAGAAAAATCCCAACATCGCAAAATCCCAATGTTGCCAGTCGTCCAGATGTATGGCACTTGTGATTATCAACAATTCCAGAAACAATATAGGGACTACCTACTAGGATTCGATGAAAAAGAAAAAACGCCAAAACAGAAAAACTAATCATCACATCGTCCCAAGCTCCAGGGGGGGACCATCAACTCTAGAGAATATTGCGCAAGTCAAAGACCGGGACCACAGATACTATCACGCATTATTCGATAACAAAACCCCGGATGAGATTGTGGAATATTTGGTTAATGATTACTGGAACGGTCAATGGGATCATGTCGAAAAAGCGTACCAGGAGAGAAATTTAGGAAAACTTTATAAAAAGAAAACATTTAGTGTTTAGATGGATACAAAAAATCTATGCATAATCTGTGGACTAAAAGAAAAGCACCTCGACAACAGAATGTGCGAATTATGCAAAACCCTAGCAGACGAAAAATTCTACGAAATCAAAAACGAGTTCCTAGCAAGAAAATATTTTAAGGACCATATTAGAAAGGACCCAAACAAAACAATTGCTCAGCCTGCACTAACAGAAGAAGTAGTAAACGACAAAGGCCAAACAGAAACAAAGATAGTCTCCCCGGAGAAAACTGCAAGCCAAGTCCTCCACGAAAAATTCACAGAAAAACCAACAACCGAATGGATCCACGGAATAATTCCATCCAAATGTCCGTTCTGCAAAAACCTATCCGCCAACAAAGGAATCATCCAAACAATCAAACGAGACTCAGAACAATATACGAAATATGTTGAAGGCGGAGAATTGCCGGATCTAGTTTGTAAGGCCTGCGGAGATTTGAGTCTTTATTTGAATCACGTTTATAGCTTTTCCAGAGAGCAGTCTGTTGACGTTTTGAATATGGTGAGGGATATCCGAAAGAAGAATAAGGATGAGAATTTAATTGCATGCGAGAAATGTGCCAAGGGACTAGGCAACAAAGACGAGTACGAAAAGACAATCACCGAAGAAGAAAAAATCATAATGAAGAAGCACAACAAAAAACACCTGTGTGCTAAATGTCTGGAAACAATCGATCTCCCAAAAGAAAATTATCAAATAAAACCATCACGAAAAGAAGAAATGACAGAAGAAGAAAAGGTGATATTCGATAAAGAAAGAAAGAAACTTGATGAAAATCAGAAAAATCCGAAAAGAGCCTATAACGTTATAAAATAAAATATATGGAAACAATCGATGGAAAAGCTCAAAATACAATACCTACCAATAAGTGAAATCAAGCCCTACAAGTTCAACGCGAGAAAAAACGAGAAGGCAATCAAGGTCGTAACAACATCTATCAAAGAGTTCGGTTTTTTAATCCCGGTACTAATCGACAAACAGAACGAACTGGTTGCAGGCCACACAAGAATCGAAGCCGCAAAAATGCTAGGATACGAAGAGGCCCCAACAATCTCGGCAGAACATCTAACAAAGAAGCAGATAAAAGCGTTTAGAATTATGGATAACAAGTCTTCAGAGTATGCGAGTTGGGATAAGGTTTTATTAAAACACGAGTTTGAAAGTCTGATGGATACTATGGACTTGAGCCTAACAGGATTCAGAGAGACAGAGATTAACAAAATTCTAGATCCAAAGACAATGGATGCAACCGGAGACATAACCGGGAAATACCAAATCCAAAAAGACGTAGTCTACTTGTTAGGAAACAACCGGCTAATCTGCGGAGACTCAAAAGAAGAAGCAACATTCACAAAACTCATCCCAGAAAAAACAGACGTCCACATGGTTTATACGGATCCACCATACGGAGTGAGTTATTCCGGAACCAACAACCCAAACGGCCGGGATTGGAAAGTAATCGAAGGAGACGATTTGAGAGGGGATGGATTATCTGAACTCTTGACAAAATGCTTCAAGCACGTGAACCAGCACCTAGTCAAGAAGGGCGCGCTTTACATTTTCCACGCAAGTTCAAACCAAATCATCTTCGAACAAGCACTCTACGAAGTAGGGTTCCAAATCAAACAACAGTTAATCTGGCACAAGCATCACATCCTGGGACATTCGAACTACCATTGGACACACGAACCGATCTTCTACGCAAGCCGGATAAACGAGAACCCGACCTTTTATGGGATGCGAGACAACAAGACATTCCTCAAACAACTCAAGCCAGAGGAAATGACTGAGCAAGAGATGAGAACCCTCCTAATCGAAATCAGAAAAGAAAGCACGGTTGTAGAGTTCAAGAAGGATGCACCAAAAGACTACATCCACCCAACCCAAAAACCCGTCAAGATGGCAGAGCATTTTATAATCAACTCCAGCAAAGTAGGAGAAAACGTACTCGATCCCTTCTCGGGAAGTGGTAGCACACTAATCGCCTGCCAAAACAAAAACCGGAGATGTTTCGCAATAAAATACAGCCCAGACTTCTGCTCACACCTAATCGAACGATGGGAAGATTTAACAGGTCTGAAGGCCACAAACGAAAAGGGAGACAAACTGAAAATCAAACAATGAAAGACGATCCAAAACTAACCAAAGCGTACGAGATAATCGCACACATGGGAAACCATGCACAAATCATGAGGAAATCAATCGAACTGCTCATAAACATAGCACCCAGAGAAGAATTAATCAAGGCCCTAGCAGAACTACACGATAGGCGATTGGGAGAATTAAGAAGATGAAAGATAAAATTTTTAGAGACTCAAAGAAAAGAACCCTAGAATCCACAACGAGTTTAACTCCTATCCAACACAAAGGAAAGGTTGCATATCCTTATTGCAACATGAAAAAAACATCATGCTTCGAACACTACAGAGAGAAATGCCCAAACTGGTCTATTTATTATGAGGTGAAGAAATGAAGATCATACCAGAAGCCCTAGCACTCGCAAAACTTCAGAGAACAAGCATGAGCGAAAAAGCAATCGTCAAATCCTACAAACAAGACTTCATGGAAGTATCTCGTAGTTTGGTAGGAAACAAAAACCCAGTCAGAACAGTTCTAGATATCGGATGCGGAATCGCCGGATGGCAATGCTTCCT
>Ga0222628_1000748_pt1 | contig 12103 bp, 17 predicted proteins | sample AntAcemetageno95_FD_179860 | JGI IMG/M metagenome (GOLD analysis project Ga0222628, IMG submission 179860) | Saline water microbial communities from Ace Lake, Antarctica - #95 | ecosystem: Environmental > Aquatic > Non-marine Saline and Alkaline > Saline | place: Antarctica: Ace Lake | collected...
TTGGCGTCCATAGTGTCTCCTGTGCCCCGTGGGGCGTGTGAGTGTCGGTCTCGTTCAGCCAGCCAGAACCCGTGCGGGCTCCGTGGCTCCCCGGGCCGCCGAAAGGCTGCGCCCGGGGAGGGGGTGCTACTCGTACCCGGGCAGTGACCGGCGAGCTTCTTCGCTGATCCTGGCGCGGAACTCTTCGCTCCCCCACCAACGGCTCTTGGTCTCGGTCTTGGCGTCGGTCTTGACGTCGGTCTTGGCGTCGGTCTTGGTCTTGGCGTCGGTCTTGGTCTTGGCGTCCATAGTGTCTCCTGTGCCCCGTGGGGCGTGTGAGTGTCGGTCTCGTTCAGCCAGCCAGAACCCGTGCGGGCTCCGTGGCTCCCCGGGCCGCCGAAAGGCTGCGCCCGGGGAGGGGGTGCCGGGTCTACGCCAGCGCCTCGTACCACTCGTCTTCCAGGGTGCCATCGGCGATGGCATCGGCGATCGCGCCCCAGCAGTGGGCGCTGACCTCCACCCCGGTCCACACCCCCCGGCGGGTGCCGGCGGCGCGCGCTGTCTCCCGGAGGTACTCGGGGACGTAGCGGACGAAGTAGTCCTCCGCCTCGTGCCCGCAGGGGCCGCCGCCGTCTCCTCCCCAGACTTTGGCGCAGGTGCACATGGTGGTCTCCTCGTCGCCCTCGCCCTCGTCGTCGCCCTCGCCCTCGTCGTCGCCCTCGCCATCGCCGACCGCCTCGAAGCAGTCCCACGGATCGGCCGCCCTCTCAGGGTGGTACGTGTAGGCCACTCCCGAGGGCGTGGCGGCGACGGTGCTCTTCCCGTCGGTGCCCACCGCGACGCTGCCATCGGAGCAGACATGTATGCACTCGGTCTCCGTGTGCATGGTGGCTGCGGCGGCGGCGGCTGCGTCCAGGATCTGCTGCGTGATCTGCATGTCGTTCTCCTTGCGTGTGCGGTGTCTCGTTCAGCCGGCCATCTCAGCCAGCACCCGGGCGGCCGAGCCGCGGCGGGCGATCATGCTCTTGGCGGCGCCCAGGTCCAAGACCCGGCGGCGTGCGTTGCGGACGTGGCGGACGATCTCGGTGGCGTCCACGCCCAGGTAGCTCGCCACGCCAGCGGCGAAGGCGGCCACGCTGCGGTTGCCCCGGGCGCTGTTGCAGCGGCTGCAGCAGGTCACGAGGTTTCCCGATTCGTTCCCCCCGCCCCGGGACACGCAGCGGACGTGATCCAGGGAGAGCTGAGCGCCCTGCTCGACGCTGGCGCCGCAGTAGCAGCAGCTCAGGCCGTCACGCAGGTAGATGGCCAGGCGGCGCTCCTGGCGCAGCCAATTCATCCCCGTCCAGGTTGCCTTCCTGCTGCCTTTCTGGGTCGCCGTCGCCATCTCGTTCCCTCCATCTGTATTAAGTATAGCGTGGCGAACGACTCGGTCAAGGTCTATTGTGCGGGGTGGGGGACTTTATGCGGGGTGGGCTGGGGGCTAGGCTGGGGGCGGGGTTCAGCCCCTCGGCGCCACGAAGGTCGGGACCCCCGTCGCCGCCTGGACCTCCCGCTTGAACCGCTCCGCGTCCGAGTGCGCGTCCGAGAGGTGGAGGAGGTGGATCTCCCGCACCCGGCTCAGGTCCGTGGTGCGCAGGATCTTCAGCGTATCGGGCAGGCCCATGTGCGACTCCGCCAGGCGCTGGCGCTGGCCTGGGGGCATGTCGGCGGGCAGCAGGTCGGGGTGGTAGTTCGCCTCGACAGCGATCATCGTCAGGCCCTCGACACGCCACCCGGGATAGGCGGTGTCGGTCGCGAAGAGGAGCCGGTCCGTGCCGTCGTCGAGCACGAAGGCGAGGGGCTCCGCGGCGTCGTGCTGGGCTTCGAGGGGGAGCACGGAGATCCCCCCGATCTGGACCTGCTCGCGGGCACGCAGCGGCCGGAGTACAGACCTGCCGAGGGCTTCCGCCGTCCCAGCCGAGCAGTAGACCGGGACGCCGCGCCTGCCCAACTCGGCTGCGGAGCGGGCGTGGTCGCCGTGCTCGTGGGTGAGCAGAATCCCGTCCACGCCCGCCAGGCTGCCGACGTACCGCCGGATCTGGCGCACCGGAAGCCCGCATTCGAGGAGCAGGCGGGTGGGACCGGACTCTACGGAGTAGAGATTGCCCCGGCTCGAGCTCGCGTGGCAGGTCAAATGCATCGCGGGTCCTCCGGGTGTGCATGGGCTGGACCCTCTCCGGGCGTGGGCGCCCGGGCAAACCGCCGAGCCACCCCAGCCGCCAGCCGCAGCTCGGCCATGGACGCGGCGACGTACTCGTGCCGCCCAGGTCGCAGGCTCAGCCCGAGGCGTGTGGCGTCCACCGGCTCCACGTCCCGGGTACGCCGGGCCCGTGCGAGCAGCCAGTCAGGCGCCAGCACGAGCCCGGCCGAGGCCGCGATCGCCTCGTCTAGGTCGACCTGTCTAGAAGCCACAGGCGGGCGTGGCGGCCTGGGAGTCGAACCAGGCGATCCACTCGCTGGCGACCTTCTCGCTCGTGATCTCCTCGGGGTGGTCCGCTGGCCACTGCCCCTCGTGCGCCGCCAGGTACGCCTGCTGTTTCTCGCGGAGCAGCTCTATCCACGGCGGGGCGCCTGGGTCGACCGTGCGCGGGGCCGGCGTGGGGGGCTTGGCCGCGGGCTTGGGCTTCTCCCTCGCTGGGCGCTTCATGTCGACGGTCTCCGGGGAGAAGAACTCGGCTCGATCCACCTCATCGTCGCGGATGGCCCCGTAGACGCCCCGCAGGTCCACCAGTTCCTGCGCGCTGGTCGAGTCCAGCTTGTGCTGGAGCCTCTGCTCCAGCATTCCGATCGTGATCCCGAGGTCGACGAAGGCCGCAGCCATCTTGCGGACTCGGTCGGCGATGGGCTCGGTGCCGCCGCTGCGCATGGTCTCCATGCATGCCCTCACGGCGCCCTCGACCACGTCTCCCGGGATCACACCGAGGATGCACGCACGGAGGCGGCGGGCCCCCTGGTTTGCGATCATCTCGTAGATGTCCCTGGAGCTCTCGAGGGCCCGCCCGCCGGCCTTCGTGTCGCGCCAGTGGCGAACCTGGAAGACGCGGGTCTGGCGGGAGTTGGTTTCCAGATCCCAGCATCGCGTCTGGACGGTCGACTCGCCGGTGCCGTCGGAGCCCCGGCGCTGCTCCACCTCCTCAATGCCGTAATCGAGGTTGCCCCAGCACTGGGCGATGGCCTCCGCCAGGCGGATGCTCGGCCCGCTCACGGGTGCGTCGCCGCGGGGGTAGGAGTAGATCGCCCTCTCTGCCAGCGTCGGGCGCCTGCACGCCTGCTGGATCCGGGCCCACGCCGCCGCCTCATCCCGAGGGAAGCGCTTGGCGATCACCATGGCGCTTTGGATTTCCGCCGCCGCCCTGCTCTGGGCAGCCTCGACCATCGCCTGGCCGCCCCTCGCCGGGGCGAAGGCGATCTCGCCGCCGCGTACGGCCATCTTGTCGTTGCTCATCGTGCCTCTCCTTCTGGGTCTGGTAGGTGCTTCCACGTTACTCGCCGTAGCTCACGGTCATCGGGTCGACGCCTTCGACGACGGCCAGGCGGATCATCTGCGATCCGATGTCTGGCAGCCGCGTCACCCCCTCTGAATTGTCAACGAACACCGGCACTTTCACGCCCCAGTGCTGCCCGAGCGTACGGATCACGTCCAGGCCTGCGTTGATCTCGGCGCCGTTGTTGAGTCCTGCCCCCGCCGGCACCCCGTCCACGAGGATGTCGCAGCACTGGTCCACGCCGCCGTTGATCTGCGGGCGCCACAGCCTGAACTTGACCAACCCGAAGAGCCCGTTGACCCGCGCCTCGGTGACCTCCGCCTGCGCCGAGGCGAAGCGGTCGAGCAGGTCCAGCTCGTGCTCCGCCTGCTCCAGCGCGGCCCCCGCCCGCTTGCGCTCGTCTGCCAGCTCGGCCAGGCGAACGCGCAGCGCTGCCGCCCCGTCCAGGCGGGCGAGGTCTGCCCGGATGCCATCGCCCCTGGCCTCCACTGCGGCGGTGTCCGGCGGCTCGGGGGTGGCCGCGTCGAGGGCGGCGATCTCCGCGGCGATGGGGTCCACCTCGTCGTGGAGGGGGATGTGTTCGGGGGTGGGGGCCAGGGCTGCCTTGAGGCGCTCCTCGGCTGCGAGGGATTTGTCGGCGTGGCGGTGGGCGTCTCCCTTGGCCGCGTCGGCTGCGTCCCGGAACCCCCCCGCCTCGTCCATGGCCGCCCTGCCGCGGCGCTGGATCTCCTTGAGGCGCTCGGCCCGCGCCAGGCTGGCCGCAGCACGCGCTGCCTCCAGCCGATCTGGAGCCACAGCGTGCACGTCCCCGCAGGCCGCGCACGTGCATGTGCCTGGGATGTCGTCGACGGGGGCCGCTGCTGCCGAGTACTCTACCCGCAGCGCGGCGGCGCGGTCCAGGCAGACGCTGGCGAGCCGCATGTCCGCTGAGCCGGCGCTGAGCGACGAGCGCTCGGCCATCTGGGCGCGGGCTAGGTCCGCCTTCGCCACCCGGATCGCCTCGCCCCTGGCCCGGTCAGCAGCGCGCAGCTCCGACATGATGCGGTCGGCCAGGTCGAGCCGCCGCGTCTCCAGCGCCGCCCGCTTCCGGGCGCCGCCTTCGTCGATGCCCGCCCGTGCGTCGGCCAGATCCGCCTCCACCTCCGCCAGGCTGGACTCGAGCCCTGCCCGGTCCAGGTCGGCTAGTGGCGCGAGCTGGCGGGTGATCTCGTCCACCCGGGCGGGGATCTGTGTCAGGAGCAGGTTCGCTGCCTTCCGGTTGCGCCCGGCGACCCGCCGGTGCTCGTCGGGGGTGCGCTTCCCGATCGCCTCGGCGAGGTACTCGAGGTCGGGCGTCGAGGCGATCACGTCCGCCGTGGACAGGTCCCCCGTCAGGCCCAGGAGGATGTTGCGCCGCTCCTGCCAGTGGAGCGCGGCGAAGGCGCCGGGCACGCTCAGGAGCCACGTCTGCTCGGGCAGCAGCTCGGCCAGGCGGGCGTCCCACTCCTTCTGTTTCATGGGCACGCCGTCCACCTGGTAGGTCGTGGCGTGGCCCTGCAGCTCGGCCGAGGGCGCGCCCCGGCGGCGGACCCACTTCTCCTTGTAGGTGCGGGAGAGGGTGGCCTCGACCCCGTCCACGTCCAGCAGGGCCTCGACCGCGTGCTCGGCGGACTCGGCGCCGAGCGTTTTGACCGAACAGTCCTGCCGCCCGGCGCTGTCCTTCCCTGCCAGCAGCCAGAGGTACGCGTCGAGCAGCGTCGTCTTGCCCGTCGCGTTGTCGCCCCGCACCGTCACGTCCCGGCCCAGCGGCTCCAGGACGAACGGCGCTGGGCCGGTCGGGTCTTTCGGGTCTGCCCCGAGCCCCTTGAAGCTGCGCAGCGTCAGCTTCAGCAATCGGATGTCTCGCATGCTCACCTCCTGCCGGCACGGTAGCACCGATCGGCGTCCGTGACAAGAGCGAATCGCTTGCGTGCGGCGCAAAATGGATGTAGGATGCGGGCTGGAGGTGTAGCATGCAGACCATCGGAGATCGGATGAAGCTGGCCCGCGAGCGTACGGGCATGACGCAGTGGGAGCTGGCCCTGCAGACGCAGATCCAGACCACTGCCCTGAGCCGGCTGGAGGGCAACCAGCGCGAGCTGAGGGCCGCCGAGGCGCCGGCCGTGGCGAGGGCCCTGGGCGTCACGCTGCGCTGGCTCCTGGAGGGAGAGTGACCCCCACCGTGGCTACCTGGCTCCACGCTGCCCGTGACGCCCTCGCCAACGCCTGCCGCTACGCCCACAGGGACGGGGACGCACGGACCGAGAGGTGTGCCGCCGAGGCGCTGAGGCTTGTGTCGTGCGCCCTGGACGGCTGCGGAGACCCGGAGGTCCCGCCGGACGGGTGCCAGAGTGATGCGCCGGTGGACCTGGCGCACGAGGAGGAGGTGTGATGGCTGGGACAGAGACAGCACGACACTTCGACGAAGGCGCCGTGTGGGCGTCGCTGCTGCGTGGCAAGCTCTACAGCCCAATTCATACGGTCGACGGTCCAGCGGAGCTGCGGGAGGCCGGCGCAGCGCCTGAACCTGGCGTTCGCTGACTGGGCGGAGGTGCGACCATGAACCCCTACCCCCTCGACCATATCCACCGCGCCACCCTCCGCCAGGCCGTGGATGACGATGCCTTCGGGGACGCGACCGACGCACTGAGAGACGCCGGGCTAGCACGCGCCGCAGTGTGCATCCTGCTCGACGCTGGCGTATGCGTGTCCACGATCGACGCGTGGCGGCGCGGGATGTACGCGCCCAACGCCAGGGCGTGGAAGGCGCTGCGGTCCGCATCCACGGAGGCAGGGTGGGCGCGCGTCGTCAAGGTGCGGGCCGCGTGGAGCGACCTGCGGCGGCGGGGGACTGGGCGCCGGAAGGCGTGGCGCAGCACAACCACGAAGGAGGAGGCCTGACGTGTCGACGAAGATCAACTGGGCAGCGAACCCAGACGGCTCCCCCGGCGAGACGACCAACCCGGTGCGCGGCTTCTGCTCGCCGGCGAGTCCCGGGTGCGCCCACTGCTACGCCCGCCGTATGGCTGGGCGGCTCAAGCGGATGGGCATGCCGGGCTACCAGAGCACCACCGAGGCCACATTCTGGCCGCCTGCCCTCGCCGCCGTGTTCCGCTGGCGCAAGCCCCGGACGGTGTTCTGGGGGTCCATGTTCGACCTATTCGAGGAGCGCGTGACCTTCGAGCAGATCGCCGCGTGCTTCGGGGTGATGGGTGCCACGCCCAGGCACACGCACGTCGTGCTCACGAAGAGGGCCGAGCGCATGGCGGAGTGGTTCAAGTGGATCTCTTCGTCGAACTGCGCGGCCCCCGTCACCGAGTGCTGCTGGCAGGCGCTCAGGCGGGATGACGAACGGGATACCATCCGCCGCAAGAGCAACGTCCCTGCGTACCACCCATGGCCCCTGCCCAATGTGGTCCTGATGGCCACCACCGAGGACCAGCAGCGCTTCGACGAGCGGTTGCCCCCGCTGCTCCAGTGCCCGGCGGTGTGCCATGGAATCAGCGTGGAGCCGATGCTGGGGGCGATGGACGTGAGATGGCATCTCGGCTCAGAGGCAGAGTGGCAGACCACCGCTGGAAGCAGCACGCCAGGCTGCGTGGGCATAGACTGGGTGATCTGCGGCGCCGAGTCTGGACCCGGCCGCCGCCCGATGGATCCCGACTGGGCGCGCTCGCTGCGGAACCAGTGCGTCGAGGCGGGCACAGCATATTTTTACAAGCAGGGTCCCGGCGACCACGGAGACGGGCTGGTCGAGGCCCCCTTCCTGGACGGCCGCCAGTGGCTCCAGCGGCCGGAGGTGTTCAGGCCATGAAAGATCACAACCCCATGGCCTACCTGGAATTCCGCGCCAACGTGGACGGCACTGCAGCGAGCAGGCTCGCCACCCTGCGTGAGTGTTGCGGTGCCTACGCGCGCTTCCTGGCCGAGTTCCTTGGCGTCGAGCACAAAGACCTCGCGGCGGCCGCGCTCGAGTCCCTCGGCTGGGGCGACGGCGCCAGGAACTAGCGGAGGTGCTTCCGTGTCCAGGATCCGCAGCATCAAACCCGAGTTCTTCACCGACCCAAAGCTCGGGCGGCTGAGCGCCGAGGAGCGCCTCTTCTACGTGGGGCTGTGGACGCAGTGCGACGACCACGGCAACTGCCCCGGGAACGCTCCACTGCTCAAGGGCCAGCTATGCCCATATGATGCCTGGCACATACCAGGCATACTCACGGCACTTGCCGGCGCTGGGCGCGTGGTGCCCTACGCCACAGACGATGAGCTGTACCTCCACCTGCCCACCTTCGAGAGGCACCAGACCACTAGGCCAGATCGTAAATACAAGCGCTTCCCGGCGTATTCCGGGGACTTGCGCTGCGTGCCGGATGATGCCTGGCAAATGCCTGGCACGATCCAGGCGGATACCGGGCTGGAAGTGGGAGTGGGAGTGGGAGTGGGAGTGGGAGTGGGAGTGGAAGTGGGAGTGACCCCCTGTAGTCCCCCAGGGGACGCCACGCCTCCGCGACGCCTCGACGACGCAGTAGCAGCTATCCCGCCCAAAGGCGGCATCAAGCCGCCACCCGCAGCCCCGAAGAAGCGCACCGCCAAGAGCGCCCACGAAGCCTTCGACCCGCTCGGCGCCGAGCGCTTGCCCAAGGGATACCTGGAGTGGGCCTTCCATGCGCTGCTTGTGCCCGCCTGGGACGAAGCCCGCGCCAGCTCCGAGCACACGCGCCTCGGGCCAGCCGGAGCACTCACGCCCGCCTCCAAGCCCGAGCTCTCGAAGCTCTTGAAGAAGCATGGCGTCAAGGGCATCGGCCTGGTCATGGGCGCCCTCAAGGAAGACGAGTGGTGGAACGGGCGCAAGGGAGAGGCCGAGCGCAGGCCCAAGGGCGCCTCCTATTTCCTGTCCGTCGCAGACCCGGCGACCGGGCTCCCTCGATGGGTTGAGCTGGTCGAGCGTGAGTCGCGCAAGCCGCCCATGCCCCAGTGCTACATCCCATTCGGGCCGTCCAAGCCGCCGCTGACCGACGAGGAGGCGGCCAAGCAGGCCGCGTTTTTCGCCGAACTGCAACGCCGCCTGCGGGAAGCGGGCAAGCCAGAGTGCGATCGGAGCCAGGCGTGAGCGGAGCCGCCACCGAGGCAGTCATGCTGGAGCGCGCCCTGCTCGGCTCGCTGATGCTGGACCCGGCGCTGTTAGACGGCGTGGTGGGCACGGTTGAAGTGTCCGACCTGCGCAGCGCCAGCCACCGGGCGATCTACGGGGCGATCTTGGCCCTCGACGGCGAGGGAGGGAAGGTGGACCCGGTACTCGTGCACGAGCGGCTGAGGGGCGACCCGTCAACCGCTGGGTGTGTCGAGGAGATTTGCGAGTCCCTCGACTCGCCGCTGACGCTGATCAACGCCCAGCGCTACGCCGAGGCCCTGCTTAAGCTGGGGGCACTGAGGAGCCTGTACCGCTCCGTGCACGACGCCGGGCAGACGCTACGGGACGGCAACCCGGAGACGCTGCTCGGGACAATGGACGACCTCGACGCGGCCACGGAGACGATCCGGGCGCGGCTGGCGCACGGTGGAGGGGGCACGCTGCGCGAGGCGCTGGCGGCTACATTCACCGCGCTCGAGTACCGCATGGCCGAGAAGGGACGCAGATACATCGAGACGGGGCTGATTGACCTGGACGCCAAGCTGAGGATGAGGCGGGGGAAGTTCACTGTGGTGGGTGCTCGGCCCAGCATGGGAAAGTCAGCGCTCGCCAAAGACATCGCGGTCCATGTGGCACGCCAGGGTCACGGCGTCGTCGTCTTCACGCTCGAGGACACCGTCGAGGACTGGTTGATCCGGGCCGTGTCGGGCATGGCCGACGTGCCGCTCTGGCGGATCATGGAGGGCCATTGCACCGAAGAGGATTCCGCCGCCCTCTTCGGCGCCTCAGACGACCTGTCGGTGTGCCCGCTCCATGTCGAGGACCAGCCCGGGATCACGGTCGCTGAGATCCGAGCTCATGTGCGGCGCCACAAGCGGATTTGCGCAAAGCAGGGCGTCGAGCTCCGCCTGGTCATCGTGGACTACCTGCAGCTTCTCGGGACGCCGGCCAGGAAGGGGCGGGACCGCGGGCGGGAGCAGGAGGTGGCCGAGATGAGCCGGTCGCTCAAGGCCTTGAGCAAGGTCGAGGGTGTCCACGTCATGCTTCTCGCCCAGCTCAACCGCGAGTGCGAGAGGCGGGCGGATAAGCGCCCGGGCCTCTCCGACCTGCGCGAGTCGGGGAGCATCGAGCAGGACGCCGACGCCGTGGTCTTCGTGCACCGGGCCGAGAGGTACGACCCGGCGGACAACCCGGGCGGCGCCGAGATCATCGTCGCAAAGCAGAAGAACGGGCCGTGCGGGGTGGTGCGTCTGCACTTCGACGGGGCCCACGTCCGATTCCAAAATGCGACCAAGGAGTGGTGATGGAGTGGAAAATGGCAGCCCTCGCCCTGGCCGATGAGCTTGGGCGCATCTACGGGCTCGCTCCTCCGGGCCCGAAGCCCGAAGACGAGACCGATGCCCCGCGCTGGCTCGCCGCGAAGGCTGCGCGCATGCAGCGGATCCGGGCGGTGGTGGAGCGCGGCGACGACCGGCGGCGGCCGGGCGGTCAGGCCTGATGCAGCTCGACCTCCTGAACGGCGGCCTCGAAGACCCGACCGTGGGCGAGTACGTCCCCACCCCGGCGTGGGTGGTGCGAGACCTCCTGCAGACCCCGGGCGTGTCCGTGCCCCACCGGGGCAGCTCGCTCCGCATCCTCGACGCCTGCGCGGGCATGGGCCTGATCGGGATGGAGCTGGAGCGGCTGGCGGTGGAGGGCGCGGCGGACGAAGGGGAGACCAGGATGCGGCGCCCACAGATCACGGCGGTGGAGGCGCACCCTGGACGCCTGGAGCGCTGCCCGGAGCACTGGCAGCGGGAGTGCGCCGGGGTCGTCGAGTGGTGCGAGCAGGCGCAGCGGGACGGGAGGGTCTTCGACCTGGCGATCTGTAACCCGCCGTTTTCGATGTACTTCGAGATTGCCGACGCGCTGCTCAAGGTGCGGCGCCCGGCCGACGGCCACATCTGGATGGTCGGGCCGTGGGAATACGTGGCTCGGGTGAGCCGGTCAGCGTGGTGGGATGCGCACCCCCCGGAGTGGGTGCTGCGGCTGAAGAAGCGCCCCTGGCCCGCCGTGGTACGCGAGTGCTGCTGGGTGGGGTGGGCGCCGAGGACAACGATGACGAAGCTGAGGAGGGCTGGACGATGAGCAAGGGACACGAAGACCTGGCCGCGGCAGTGCGCCGCCTGGAGTCGCAGGCGAGCTACCAGGGCACGACGCTGAGGGAGCTGGAGGCACGCCTGGAGACAGCAGAGGCCATACTCCAGCCGCTCCCAGCGACCGTGGCCACCCTCGCAGAGCAGGAGCTAGACGAACTGCTGGCGTATGTGCAGGCTGCACGGGAGGTCATCATCTGCGAGCTGTCGCTGGAGGATGTCGACGACGAGACGCTCGGCGACCTGGCGGCCCGCGTGGTCGACGAGGCGGACGCAGCGAGGATCGCGGCCGACGATGCGCGGGGGGAGCTGGCGACGGCAAAGAGCGAGGCTGGACGTCTGTTCGTGGTGGCCACAAAGGCAGAGGATGCCCTGGTTTGCACGGAGCGCAAGCTGGCCCACTGCCGGGCCGCGCACAGTATTGGGCTTGAACGGCGGTGCGAGATCAAGGCCGAGCGCGACGCCGCCCTGGCCTCCGCCGCCACCCTGCGATCCGAGCTCGCCGCCGCCGTGGATACGCTGAGTCGGCTGGTGATGCCCGCCCGCCTCTGGGAGGGCACGGACAAGGACGTCTGCGAGCGCTGCGGAAACCCGCTGGACGTGGGCGAGCGGTGCGTGTGCAGGGGCCCAGTGCAGTGGCTCGACGGCGAGACCGTGCCGGTGGAGCCCGAGCCCATGATGGCCGACCCCAGGTCGAGGGGCGGGCTGTGAGCCGCAGCAAGTACGGCGGCCAGACCCGCATGTCGTCTCGCAAGCGCAGGCCGGTGGATCCGCTGCACCAGGCCACTGGTCAGGAGAGGAGGCTCCAGGCGGCGTGCGAGCGTGAGCTGGGCAAGCTGCTGGCCTTCGGCCTGATCGTCGACTGGGAGCACCGTCCCGACCGTGCGCCAGGGAGAGGCGAGCGCGGCGGGCGCCCCGACCTGACCATAGGTGTAGGGCCAGGAGTGGTCATCGCCTGCGAGCTGAAGACGGCGACGGGGGTGGTCACGCCCAAGCAGGCCGCGTGGCTCGTGTGCTGGGGCGAGCGTGGGTGCGTGTGCCGGTCGCTCGGTGAGTTCCTGAGCTTCGTGGGGAGGTGGGCGGGGTGAGTGCACGCGCCCCCCTCTTCGTCGAGCTCTGCGCCGGCTCCGCTGCCGTGAGGGGCGGACGGGAGGAGGGCGGGGTGCTACTTCATGGCGGCCCCCTGCTGCGTGGGTCCAGGACGACACAGCGCCAGAGCGCGCTTGAGCAGGGCAGAGGGAGGGAGGCAATTGACGTGCTAAAAAGCCCAATGATAACGGGTCCTTTGGGGGCTCGGGGAGGAGCGGGACCCCAGGACG
>Ga0222628_1000749_pt1 | contig 12096 bp, 10 predicted proteins | sample AntAcemetageno95_FD_179860 | JGI IMG/M metagenome (GOLD analysis project Ga0222628, IMG submission 179860) | Saline water microbial communities from Ace Lake, Antarctica - #95 | ecosystem: Environmental > Aquatic > Non-marine Saline and Alkaline > Saline | place: Antarctica: Ace Lake | collected...
TTTGTCTATTACATCCTGCTCATTGGGGGTCAAAAGATCGCCTACAACAGTGATCTACACCCGGCCGTATCGGTTTGGTTTGGAAACGTGGTTCTCTTTTTAGCAGGTACCTGGTTTTTCTTTAAAACAGCCAAAAAATGAGAAACCCTGCCAGAGGCAGGGCTTCTTGATCAGAAATTGAGGAATCACAGCAGCTCCCAATTAACATTCTCAGGCTAGCTACTGGCCTTCATTGGACATGAACTCAGGCCAAATATCTTATATAGAGGGCAAAAATTCACGAGACCTGTTGCCAACGGTACCAGTCCAAGAACAGCCCAATAGCGTGAATTGCCATCTAGGAAAAAGAACAGGCTAAATATTCCCAGGGATAAGATGAGTCGAATTATTTTATCAATACTACCAACATTTTTTTTCATGTCATGCTCCCATTAATTATGTTTTCGTACAAATATGACTATTCCTGACTAAGACTTCAGTGACATTGTCACATAGCCGGTGGGGTTTTTAAAAACTTTCAGGAAATATTTGAATCATCCCCCGCGACTGATTGATGGCACCCTTCCGTTCCAGTTCTTTCAATAAGCGACTGATCACTTCTCGAACACTTCCTAACTCAATTGCTATTTCCTCATGGGTCATGTTAATTTTTGGTGCATTTCCTTGAAGAAATTTAGCCAGACGTTGATCCATTTTTCCGAAGGTTATCTCCCCGATGAGCGACAGAACCCGCGCCATCCGAGAGGCCATAGTTTCAAAAACAAAATGACGAATTTCATCATTTCGAGCGACCCAGTCGCGAAACAATCCAGCAGAAAAAACAACAGCCTGTGCATCCTGATCAACAATAGCGGATGCGGGGTAGGTTGAGTTTCCCAAAACACAGGACGCCGTCAGGATACAGGTTTCCCCCTTTTCAACATGGTAGAGGGTAATTTCTCTGCCTGTTTCCCCTCTCTTAAATACGCGAATATCACCTTTACTTAGCAAGGCAATATTGCTACAAGATTGACCTTCTTCAAAATAGTAGGCACCTTTGGGCAGGGCGACCAACTCTGCTGAGTGAAGAAGTTCTCTTTGAAAAGTTTGGGAAAGACGTTGATAGAATGGAAACAGTTCTAAAATTTCATTCTTTGTAACTTGCTGATCCATAGAGATAGCCCGTATGGGAATGTGGGCTAGATCAACGTTTAAACTGAAAGTTTATGGCAAACTCAAGACCCTCTGCAGATGCAAATGACATCCCCCCCAGAAATTTCAGGGCCACATCAGCATCAAACCAGATAAGATGGACACCCGTGCCAATGGATGCTTCACTGCCATAGGGTCCGCCGAAGGCCATTCCTGAGCGAATGGGCACCATTTTAAACCTGATCCATTCAGCAGCCACGGCTAAACGCCAATTCCGATTGGCGAAATAATAATCATCCAGCCCTGCAGAAATATCTGCCATTAAAATAAAGTCATTTTCATATTGATAGCTGAGACCAGCCCGGATAACTGCTGGATAATTTAAGCGAATGCTATCAGGCATAACCATTTCCTCAGTGTCCATGGCAAAAAGGCTGTCTCCATTTGAGAGGGCTTCAGTAACATTCACATTCTGCATATCTAAAATATTCAAGGTACTGGCTGTGAATTGGGATCCATCTGTGGGTATTTGTAGCAAGTCGCGGATGGGGACGAATGCTTCGATGGTTTTAATCCCCTTGGCGATATAGGTATCATCTCTACCCCAATTAATGAAGCCAATGATGTTTGAGATTGCCATCCCGTATTGCCAGTTTCCAATCTTCCGCGTATTGAAGCCAAGGTCCAAGGACATTCCATTGCCACCAATTGCCCGGGTAAAACGATAGAATCCGTCAGATTCTAAACCGCTTGCCTGGGTGCTAAAATTACCACCGGAAGAATCCACACCGGCATACCCAATCCCCCCTAAATATCTGATAGTCATTCCAACATTGTAATCTTCAAATGGAATAGCCACAGAAAAGCCCATATTTGCCACCATGAGAATATCCTGTGTGAGGGTCAAGGGGAGCTCTTGACCCAGGGGATTGCCCCTGAACAGGAGTCTAAAAAGACCTTTGGGTAAGCGATTTCGTTGAAAGTATTCCACACTGGATGTGAACGCGTAATTTCCTATAGAGATATTCAAACCAGGGATGGGAACGGTCACCCCAAGCCCCACAGCAAAGCCATCATCAGGAATCAGTGAAAGCAGGTAATCCTTATGAGTCGTGGTGGTACCCGGTCTGTTCGCTTCAAGATCAATGGGGTTTCCCTTAGCATCACCGGTGAAATACTCATTGAAGAGTGCCAGAGACATGAAATTGTTGAACCCCAGCATTCTAAAATCGAGAAGATTCACACTGAAGGTGAGGTCCTCAGTGTAGCCCAGATTGGCTGGATTGTATCCCACAGCCGAAACCCCTCGAGAGGTTACGGTATAGGCATTGCAAAGCCCCAGACCTCTGGCATCTATATGAGCCTGGCCCATGAGAGTGGTGCTCAACAACCCACTGAGGAGCAGGGCGATAATGATCCTGGTTCTCATTCTGACGTATCCTCGGGAGCATCTGAGAACAAGGGTTCTGAATTCAGGATAAATTGCATATAGGCAGTGACATCAATTCCCGCAGAAAAGGGAAGTAACGCCGGATTTGGGGTTTCGCTCAAGAGGAATTTAATCGCAATGTAATGATCACGTGGTTCAATGAGCCACCCGAGCTCTCCGTAGTCGGTAACGTCCAACATCAGGAGCAATTCAGTCCCATCCTCACTGATGAAGAGGTTGTAAAGGCTATCTGGAACGGTGGGTGCCGCAAGATCAACTGAGACCAGGGCTGACGCAACGTCAGTGAAACCTGATTCGGAGCGAGCCACAAGAAATGTATCTAGATAGGCATATTTATGATGTTTCAGCGTGCCATACGTGGAATCCTGATCATCCTCGATGAGGTTGAAATCAGCGGAGTAGGTGTATTTTCCATAGCCCTCGTTACCTGGTTCCACCAAACCGGTGACAGGATTGGCAAGTCCCTCAGGAATGCGCATCTCCATAACCCTCACAATAGGGTGCGTGATCAAAGTATCCAGGTCAAGATCAATCGTATCTGCCGCACCGTCCCCATCAAGATCAGCAGCGATGAACATCTGATTCTCAGAGCTATTAAAGAAGGGGAAATAGGGAATGTCGGAAACCAGAATATTCATTCCAAAACCCAAGCCAATGTTGCTGAATATCTCTGTATCGATGGTTGATCGTAACAGGAAATCAGTTGGATCAGGAATACCATTGCTCCCAACCAACTGTATCAGAGTACTTGAGTCCACCTCAGCCATGGTGGTGAAATTGGGCGGCATGAATTCGACGCCACCGCTGGTGACACTCAGATAGAAAGGAATCTCAAATCGCCAACGACCCGTTACCTCGGCCCCTGCTGCAATGGAACTCAGCCCATCTGGAGCAATCTGGGCATCACCTCCAATGGCAACACGTTCAGGCATCATGGCCATAAGATCAACAATGTTATTTCCATCGGTGAAGTGTTGAACAATGAGCTCGTCTTCACCAACTGTCTTCTTGACGTGGTCTCGACTAATACGTATTTGGGTAGAAACGGGTGCTCCAGCAGCTCCTGCATCAAAATAGACGGAGTCGGGATCCAACTCAACAATGATACTGTCTTCACCACGATACCCTTTAACCTGGAGTCCAAGCCCTGGAGAAACACCAAATTCATTGTCCAGAGTGATGGCCAGGATCGCCTCGCCGAAAGAGATTCCACCGACCAGTCCAGGCAGACTTAAGGGCTGATTCTGCTCACTGATCGCAAAGCTGATGTCAAAGAGACCCGTGAGGTCAGCGATTCTCAAAGTGGTCATCTCCACGTTCACATCCATGAGCATTTCAGCTGGCGGAGGATAAGGAATGGATACAGGTCCCCCATCGCCACTAAAGGAAATAATGGTCTCAAACATGAGTGAATCAATGGGTGTATTGTCTCCCGTAAGGTTTGAGATCAGATGACCATCTAGGACCAGGATCGTATCTTTAGTCTCACCATCTGGCAGAGCAAAGGAGAGTACTTCATAGGAGCCAGCCGCCAGATCCCCTTCTGTCTCATAAAAATTTCTCAGACGAATACTCAGGTCTGCAATATCCAGCCCCATCTCATTTTTTAGGGTAATGGATAAATTATTGGTGTCAGGGTGGTCCACATTGTCTTTGAAAGTGGCTGATACGATATCAACACTAAAGCCCTGTCCTGAGCCTTCATCTTGAGAACTGGTGTTCATCTCTTGCAGGATGGTTATAGACGTGTCCCGCATGTCCAGTTGAATGCTCTCAAATCCATCAATATCCAGCGAGAAGTTATAATGGAAGAAGGGTTCAACGCCTTCAGGGAAACGCAGGGTATCTCCTCCTGAAGCGTTGATGGTGCCCCCAAATTCGAAAATTAGACTATCATAGACAGTGACTCCATTTAGCAAAGAAGTCACAGTGCTATCTGCAGGGTCCTCGTCCTCCATATATGGAGAAATCGTGTCAAAGTAATGGTAGTGCAGGTGTGTGGTATCGCCATTGGCTTTTTTAGTATACACGATGAGTCCAGTATTCGTGGCACCCAGGGGCATCTGACTATTTATGATGGAACTGATACTGCCTGTGGAGATTGTCACAGACTCGAAACCATTAATGGGTGCATCTCCTGGCAAACTTGCCGGGTCAGGGAGTAGTGCATAAGCTTCACGAACTCTGGGTAAACTTGTTTCTGGAATCCCAATACCGGTTGTTATTTCATAGTTATAGGATGTGTCGCAGACAAACAGCGGAGGCGGTGTATCACAAGGGACACAACCTCCTTCATCGGTGTTTGATGGAATACTGCCAGTAATTGTCAAGGAGTGGCCAGGAATCGACACATCCCCGTCAACATTAAGATCGTCTGGATCATTACCAAATTGGAAGCGGATGGTGTCATTCTTCAAGGCTGCCGGATCATCACAACTGGCGTTGAGAATGTCTCGTATGATGATGGGTTGGATATCGAAACCCAATGCAAGCATGGTGAGGATCGTATCCTCAGGTCCGAAGTGAATACCATCATCCAGCTCGCTAGGCAAGATGGATGCTATGTCAATGGGTCCGACCCCAAGAGCCATGGGCGGTTGACCGGGTATGCTAAACATATCCTCAGGTAGGGTGATGGGTGGGAGATCATTTTCAAGCGTGATATACAGACCACCTGGATAGTCCGCGAGAGTATCTGGTAGCAGGATGTCCATAAAGCCATCGCTATTGGTATCTACTGAATCACCATAGACCTGAATGGTCCCCGTTGTATCTGAGCGCAGTAACCCATCAAAGGGATAGCTCTCAGATACGAGTGGAATGGTCAAGGTCAATTGCCAGGTGGGCATGACAACTTTGGTCGGCAAACCAAAATCACACTGGAGGACCAGAAGCCCCCAGCTTAAAGCCAGGAATATTCCTGCAGCGCGACTCTTGATCTTTAAATTCAACGCTCTTGATTCTTTCTATCTAATACCGGTAGCTATCAGCCTTAAAGGGACCACTCTTAGGGATGCCCAGGTATTCTGCCTGCTCATCGGTGAGTGTGGTCAGATGGGCGTCAAGGTGAGCCAGATGGAGTCTTGCGACCTCTTCATCCAATTCCTTTGAAAGAACGGTCACACCTGATTCCACGCGACCTTCATGCAAGGCGATTTGGGCCAGGACTTGATTGGTGAACGAGGTGGACATCACATAGGATGAGTGTCCCGTAGCGTTGCCCAGATTGACCAGGCGACCTCTGGATAGCAGGACCAGCGATCTGCCATCAGAAAATTCAAAACGATCAACCTGAGGCTTGATGTTGAATTCTTTAATATCAGCTTGAGATTCTAGCCAATGGACATCGATCTCATGATCAAAGTGGCCTATATTGGCCAGGATGACATTGTCCTTCATCTTTTGCATGTGTTCGCCACGGATCACACTCTTACAACCAGTGGTTGTGACAAAGATATCGCCAAATTCAGCGGCTTCTTCCATGGTGACGACCTGGAAGCCTTCCATACTGGCCTGCAAGGCGCAGATGGGGTCGATTTCGGTCACAAAGACCTTACAACCATAACCGGCCATGGACTGAGCCGAGCCCTTACCTACATCGCCATAACCGGCGATCACCACTTTTTTTCCTGCCAGCATGATATCGGTTCCCCGCTTGATACCATCGGCGAGAGATTCACGACAACCATATTTGTTATCAAATTTTGATTTTGTCACAGAGTCATTCACGTTGATGGCTGGGAAGGGCAATTTTCCTTCTTCCATGAGCTGATACAGGCGATGAACACCGGTGGTGGTTTCTTCTGAAACACCTTTGATCTGGCCATGCCATTCTGGGTGTTGTTCCAGGATCACCTGGGTCAGATCACCCCCATCATCCAAGAGAATATTGGGGCCCTGGCCATCAAAATCCAGGGTCTGGTCGATACACCACCAGTACTCCTCTTCAGTTTCTCCCTTCCAGGCGAAAACCGGGACACCAGAATCTGCGATTGCAGCGGCTGCATGGTCCTGTGTCGAGTAAATATTACAACTTGACCAGCGAACGGAGGCTCCCAAATCGATGAGTGTTTCGATAAGAACAGCTGTTTGGATGGTCATATGAATACAACCAGCGATACGGGCACCTTCAAGGGGCTTTTGATCGCTAAAACGTCTCCGCAATTCCATGAGTCCGGGCATCTCTTTTTCTGCCAGGAACATCTCATCACGCCCAAATTGAGCTGTGTTGATATCTGCAACTTTATAATCAGTGAACATTACTTCCATTATATTTTGGGGATGATCGGGAATCAGCCCACTTCCTATTTTAAGGTCTTCTTGACTGCATCACCCATATCTGTTTTTTCCCAGGGGAAAATATCTCTTCCGAAGTGACCATATGAGGCGGTCTTCTGGTAAATAGGGCGTTTGAGGTTTAGATGTTTAATGATCTCAGCTGGCTTTAAGGGGAAAACCTCTCTCACCATAGTTTCTAGATCACTGTTGGAATATTGCGATGTCCCGTGAGAGTCCACGAGAATTGAAATCGGTTCCGCAACACCAATGGCATAAGCCAGCTGAATCGTGCAGCGTTTGGCCACCTTGGCAGCCACAATATTTTTGGCAATATAGCGTGCCATGTAGGCTGCTGAGCGGTCCACTTTACTGGGATCCTTGCCTGAAAAAGCACCACCACCATGGGGGGCATACCCACCGTAGGTGTCCACAATGATCTTACGTCCGGTCAGTCCAGCATCGCCTTGGGGTCCACCGACTACAAAGCGGCCCGTGGGATTGACAAACACTTTCAAAGTGTTATAATTTACGAGGGCCGTGGGTAAAACAGGTCTGATCACGTGCTCCAGAATGTCCTCATACATCTCCCCTTCAACATCAACGCCATCTTCATGTTGATTCGAGATAACGACAGCGGTGATGGCCTCAGGCAAATGGGTCTCAGAATTGTATTGAACCGTTACCTGGGATTTTCCATCTGGTCTAAGGTATGGGAGTGTTCCTTGTTTGCGAACTTCAGCGAGCCTGGCGGTTAAAGCATGAGCCAGATGGATAGGCACGGGCATAAAGTCCACCGTTTCATCAGAAGCATAGCCAAACATCATCCCCTGATCTCCGGCACCTTGTTCATGGGCGTCATCATCTACACCCTGCGAAATATCGGAGGACTGCTTGTCAATACACACCAAGACAGCACAGGTTTTGTAATCAAACCCCATAAGGGAGTCGGTATACCCGATTCTCTTGATTGTCCCCCGAACAATGCGCTGAATATCTACATAGGCGGATGTGGTGATCTCACCCCCAACCAGAACAAGCCCTGTGGTCACAAAGGTCTCGCAAGCGACTCGCCCCTGGGGATCTTTGGCTAAAATAGCATCTAAAATAGCGTCTGAAATCTGGTCAGCGATCTTGTCTGGATGGCCTTCCGTGACTGATTCAGATGAAAACAAATATGACATGGGTTACTCCCTATTACTTAACAATTTCAGACCTTTATACTAGCTGAGGTTCAGGGTAAAATCAATCGAATTTAAGTTCTGAATAATCGCCAACATTGATAGATCTAGTATGGCTCTCGGCCAGAGAATGATCTCCGATCAAGGAATTCTTTAATATCATGGAACGAATAATACTGTGCTTACCAACAATGGATTCTGACAAAATAGTATCTTCAACTTCTGAGCCCTTGTCGATCGTGACATTGGGGCCGATAACAGATCGCCGGACCTTTGCCTCAGGATGAATGAAAACCGGAGGATGAATTATCGTGTCCTCTACGTGTTCAGTACTTTGGGAGCCATCCAGGAGAAACCGATGTGAATCGAGGAGAGATTCCTTGGTTCCACAGTCATACCAGCCATTAATCTCAACGGCTTTGATCGGTTCATTCCCTTCGATCATCAGTTGCAGGGCGTCGGTCAATTGGAACTCACCTCTGGTTCTGATATCATCTGCGATGAGTTTCTCTATAGCTGCTTTGAGGACACGTTGGTCCTTGATGAAATACATGCCTGCCAGGGCCAAGTCTGATTGGGGGTTTTCCGGTTTTTCTACCAGTTGTTTGATCATGTTTTCAGAATCTACTTCAGCGACGCCAAAACGACGGGGATCATCGACCTTAACCACTGCAATGGCATTTTCGTTGCGATCCACAAAGCTTTTAAAATCCACATCAAAGACGGTATCGCCTAACAGGATCAGGACACTTTCATCTTTGTCTTCCAGTCCTTGTAATACAGCGTGGCCAAGACCTTTTCTCTCGGTTTGAAACGGGAAATCAAGGCGAAGATGACTGTAATAGCGGTTTACATATTCCTCAACCTGTTCACCCTTATAGCCCACAATGATAGATACCGAAGAAACTCCAGCGGACTCAACAGCCTCTAATACGTGACCAATAAGGCGTTTACCGGCAATATTGATCATCACCTTAGGAACATTCAAAGTATGTGGACGCAGACGCTTTCCGATACCGGCAGCAGGGATAATCGCTCGCATTTACTTACCTCCTCCAAACATATCGACGTTCACGTTCACGTGTTCGAGATACTTTTTGGGATTCTCTTTGATTTCTTTCACAATGGCATTGATATTCAGGGCAATACTATCCAGGCGGACATAGAGCGAATCTGAATTTGTCAACCTTCCCAAACTTGAATTAGGATCCCTAAGTTTTGTACTCAGGTGACTTAAATCTGAGCCAATTTTATCTAGACTGGCGATTGACTTCGCCAAGTTTTCCTTATTCCCGTCAACAACTTCATTCAGAGTGAAAGACACAGTCTTTAGGTTGGTCACTATGGTATCAATATCAGCACTTTTGGTATTTACCATGCCTTCTGCTTTTTGTAAGGCACCCTTCATGGCTTGTAAGCCAGGCTGGATATCCTTGACCATGAGCGAATCGATGAGGATGGCTGTATTATGAATACTCTTCAGACTGGCCTGAACATCTTCTTCCATGGCTTTGTTCAGGAGGAGCACGGTCTTATTGAAATTTCTTAGAAGCGTTTGAAAGTCAGTGGATATGGCGCCAGTGGTCTCAAAAATATCTTCAAGGCCACCTGCAAAGGTACCACGAAACACGCCGTTCTCGGCAATGGGTAACCCTGAGGAACCGGGGTTTACTTCAACTTTTTTTGAGCCCAGCAGTTCTTGATTGGAGATGATGGCAGAGGCATCGGTATAGAGTGTGATATCTTTATCGACACCGATGATGATATCAACTGAATCTGCCATGACCACAAAGTCGTCAACCACCCCTTTTGGGACACCAGATACAGTAACCGGGTCGCCTGTTTCCAAACCACTGGCTCGGGCAACCCGGACTGTGTAATACGCTCTTGAGGAGAAGATATCAGCTTTGTTTCCCCACATAACTCCCATTATAGCTGCAGCGAGGATCACCAGTACAACGATACCGACAATGATCTCTTGTTTCTTTTCCTCAGGTCTCATTCTATGATACTTTCTATTTAGATGTCATCATCTTCGTCACTTGGCTCAACAAACTGTTTCAGTGGCGAGACGGGGCGTTTCCATTTTGTTTTATGTTTGGTCAATTGTTTAAGCATTTTTTTTACAACGAAATCAACCGATTTTGAAAGATCTCCGGAGGTCTCTTTGGCGGTCAGAGTTTCTCCTGGTATATTTAATATCACCTCAGCAATATAGTCTTTTTTAACCTTCTCAACGATCATCTTACAACTAACAATTCTATCATACACGGGTTCGATACGGTGATCGATCTCATTCTGGATGTACTCCCGTGTTTTGTCAGAAATGTCAAAGTGCCGTGCGACGATGTTTACCTTCATAGGCTCCTCCGGTTTTATGTTGATTAGCGAACATTCTATTTTTTTCCTGCCCGGGGATGGGCTGTTTGAAACGCCTTCTTCATTTTATCAACTTGCACATGTGTGTACACCTGAGTCGTAGAAAGGTTCGCATGACCCAGTAAATCTTTTAGGGCCATGAGATCCGCCCCGGCATTCAACATGTGAGTCGCAAAGGTATGGCGGAGTACATGGGGACTCATCTTTTTTAATTCGGCTATGGCCTTAATGGCTTTCTTGACCCTGAGCCGGATTCCGTCTGCTGTGAGGGGTGTCCCATTTCGACCAAGGAATAAGGGTGTTGAGCTCTCTGCGGTACCAAATTTTTTATTCTTGGCGTATTGATAGTCTTCCAGAGCATCCCAGGCATAGGACCCCACAGGGATCACCCGTTGTTTGGATCCTTTTCCCAGCACGGTCACGGTACCCTTGCGCTGATCCAGGTCCCCTGAGCATAAGCCAGCAAGTTCTGAAACACGCATTCCGGTGGAGTAAAATAATTCGATCATGGCCAGATCGCGCTTCCCCAGCCAATGATCTGACTCTCCCAGCTTCTCCAGTACAGCAACAATTTGTTTTTCATTCAAATAGCTGGGAATCACACTGGGCAGTTTGGGCGTATGCACATAGGCAGCGATGTTCAGCTTTATGGACCCTTCACGATGAAGATATTTGAACAGAGATTTTAAGGCAGCCAATTTACGCGCCACCGACCGTGGCTGTTGATTCAGCTCACCGGCCAAATGCCCGAGGAAACCACGTATAACGGTTCGATCGATCTCATTTGGATCCTTTAAGCAGGATGCATCAAATCGGTCGAGATAGTCACAAAATTGGGTCAAGTCAGTTCCATAGCCTCGCAAGGTTTCCGGCGAGTACCTTTTCTCGACTTCCAGCCACATAAGGAAAGCATCAATCTGTTCCGAGAGTGCGCGCCTCATGATCCGTCAGCCTCATTGCGCAGAAGGGACAAGACCCCTTCATAGTCAGCATGGAGGGGTGCCCGCAGATCCATAATCTCATCTGTGACAGGATGGTTAAACACGATGCGCCTAGCATGCAATGCCTGACGATAAAGGAGATCCAAAAGCCTGGCAGCAAGTTGACGTTGCCTCATGTTCAAAGTGATTATCTTTGAGTTTCGACCGCCATAGAAAGGATCACCAAAGACGGGATGATTGATATGGGTCATGTGGACCCGAATTTGATGGGTTCGACCTGTTTCCAACTTAACTCGAACCAGAGTCAGGAACTCAAATCGCTCCAGAACTTCAAAGCGAGTCAAGGACGGTTTTCCTGTCTCAATGACTGTAAACTTTTTTCGATTCTTGGGGCTCCGCCCAATGGGTGCGTCGATCTCTCCCAGGTCCTCACTGAAACGACCCCAGACCAAGGCGTAATAATATTTCTCTATGGTCCGCTTCGAGAATTGGGCTTGAAGATTCCCATGAACCCTATTGTCCTTGGCTGAGATCAATAGACCCGACGTATCTTTATCAAGCCGGTGCACGATCCCAGGTCTCAGTAAGCCATTGTCATTTGAAAGCCGCTCACAGTGATATATGAGGGCATTAACCAGGGTCCCTGTGGCATTCCCGGCACCTGGATGAACAATCAACCCCGGTGGCTTGTTTATGACAATGATATAATCATCCTCAAAAACCACATCCAGTGGAATAT
>Ga0222628_1000750_pt1 | contig 12095 bp, 14 predicted proteins | sample AntAcemetageno95_FD_179860 | JGI IMG/M metagenome (GOLD analysis project Ga0222628, IMG submission 179860) | Saline water microbial communities from Ace Lake, Antarctica - #95 | ecosystem: Environmental > Aquatic > Non-marine Saline and Alkaline > Saline | place: Antarctica: Ace Lake | collected...
GAGTAATGACATCCGTAACAAACTTTATAGAAAAGAAACTTGGGTTAAAAGTAAATGCCACTAAAAGTAAAGTAGATAGACCAAATAACATAAAATTCTTAGGTTATGGATATTACTCTGATTTTAAAGAAGGTAAATACCAATTAAAACCACACGAAAAATCTATCCAAAAGTTTAAGAGGAAACTCAAACGGCTAACAAAAAGAAGTTGGAGTGTTTCTTTAGATTATAGATTACTCAAAATAAGACAAGTTATAATGGGATGGATACAATACTTTAAATATGGTAAAATGAAGACAAAGTTAAGAGGAATAGACTCCAAATTACGAGCACGGATAAGAGTTGTCATATGGAAACAATGGAAGGTACCGAAGAAACATATTAGTAGTTTAATAAAACTTGGTATTTTGAAAGACCAAGCTAAAGGAATTACCTATTGTCGAAAAGGATATCAATTCATAGGGCACTCTTGCGTAATACATAGGGCAATAAGCAACTCAAGATTAAAGAAAAGAGGCCTAACAAGTGCGTTAGACCACTATCTAAAAGTACAAACTGTGATATAGATTGAACCGCCGTATACGTGAACCGTATGTACGGTGGTGTGAGAGGGGCGAAAGTTATTAAAACTTAGCCTCTACTCGATTTTGCATGGTTGTATTGTGGCATTTGTGCTATTCCGCCAATGATATTAATGGCCAGATAACCAAGATCCTGTAATGTCTTTGTAACGTAATAACTGCGCTGTCCTGTGTGGCATAAGATGTAATATTCTTGATCTCTTTTTAAGATACTACTAATATTATTTAACAGCATATTCATCGGAATATTTTTAGCTGTTGGTATACTTGATTCTTCAAGCTCAAATGGTTCTCTGATATCAATGATAATTAATGATGTATCATTGATGATTTTTAGTAAATCTTTTGCATATATGTGATATAAATTATCAGTATGTTCAAACATCTTAATCACCCACTCTATAATGTTATCGTGTATTCATTATAATATATCTTTTGACAAAAAGCATAAAGAATGTATAATTATTTTGTATACTAATTATAGGGGGCACTGAGATAATGGTTAAAGAAATGTGCTATAAATTAAACAAAAGCAGTATGTTGTACAAAAGATTAATGTCTAAACATTTAGAACGCTTAAACATTACCTATTCACAATTAATGGTTTTAAGAGTAGTTAACCAAGAACCTGGGATTACTGCGAAAGAAATATTAATGCAAATGGATACAGATAAAGCAACTTTATCTGGTGTTCTTTCACGCTTAGAAAGAAATCTATATATCACACGTGTAAAAAATGAAAAAGACAAGCGTATTCAAAACATATATATTAGTAAGGGAAGCGAACAACTATGCAATGAGGTTTCTATCATTGAAAAAGCTTGTATTGCTGACTTAATTGCTGGAATAACACTTGGAGAAGCAGAACAATTTTTACATATACTTGACCGTTTTATTGAAAATCAAGTAAGAAAAATCGAAGAAAAATTCTAATATTTAAATCTCTTTAATAATGTAAATTATAGAGAGATTTTTTAATACATTATCATGTTTATATGTTATAATTATCTTAATATGAGTAATATAAGGAGGAAATAATGAGTTTATTGAAAGAATTATCAATGCTTAATGCAATTCCTGGAAACGAAAAACAAGTTAGAGATTACATGACTAAAAAAATGGAGACACTAGGAAGTGTTAGTTATGATAACCTAGGAAGTATTATTGCTAAAAAAATCGGGGACCCTGATGGTCCTAAGATTATGGTTGCAGGACACATGGATGAAGTTGGATTCATGGTAACAACTATTACAAAAGAAGGATATGTTAAATTTACTCCCGCAGGTGGTTGGTGGAGCCAAGTAATGCTTGCTCAACAAATGACAATTACAACACAAATTGGATTAGAAATAAGAGCAGTTATCGGCGCAAAAGCACCACACATTTTAACTCCTGAAGAAAGAAAAAAACCAGTTGAAATGGATAAAATGTATCTTGATTTAGGTGTTGCAAATAAAGAAGAGGCTGAAAAACTTGGTATTAAACCAGGTGATATGGTTACTCCTTATATTGAAATTCAAAGATTAAGTAATAGAAAATTTATGCTAGGAAAAGCTTGGGATAATAGAGCTGGTTGTGCTGGAGTTATACAAGTACTTAGTAATATCCAAAATAGAAAACATGACAACATTTACTTCGGAGTTGGAACTGTTCAAGAAGAAGTAGGACTTCGCGGGGCAAGAACTGCTGCATACGGAATAGAACCTGATATTGGTATCGCGCTAGACACTACAATAGCTTTTGACTTTCCTGGTGGAAACAAGAACACAGAGCTTGGAAAAGGCGTAGGAATAATGTTTAAAGATAGTTCTATGGTAGGACACAAAGGACTTAGAGATTTTGTAGTAGGTGTTTGTGAAGAAGAGAAAATTCCTTATCAATTAACGTTCTTAGAACGTGGTGGAACTGATGGAGGAGCAATACATATGACAGCTAACGGAGCTCCATCTATTGCACTTTGTTTACCAGTAAGATATCTTCATTCACATACTTCAATTGTTCATGAAGATGATTATGATGCAATGGTTAAACTTGTTACTATATTAATTCAAAAATTAGATAGAGAAACAGTAAATAGAATAACTTATCAATAAAAGAAAAGGCCTAATTGGCCTTTTTGTTCTTAGGGGGAATTACTAATGAGAGTAATTGCTGGAAAACATAGAAGAAGACTATTAGTAGAAGTAAACAGTAAAACAACAAGAGAAATAAAGGACAGAGTAAAAGAAACTATTTTTAATAGTATTGGTCCTTATTTTCACGATGAAGTAGTTTTAGATTTGTTTGCTGGTAGCGGAGCACTTGGAATAGAAGCGATAAGTAGAGGAGCCAGCAAAGCTGTATTTATCGATAATTTCTATCTTGCTATTAAAACAGTAAAACATAATTTAGAGACATTAGGAATTACTGAAGGATTTGTATACAATTCAGGATATTTAGATTATCTATATAAAACTGAAGAAAAATACGATTTAATCTTTTTAGATCCTCCCTATATAATGGAGGAAATTAATCAGGTTATATCAGTTATTAGTGATAGAAAAATTCTTAGTGAAGATGGAATTATTGTCTGTCTCTATGAAAAAAATAATTCGATTAAAGAAGAGAATAATGATATAATAGAATATAAACAAAAAACAATTGGAGTTACAAAAGTTTCATTCATGAAATGGGGAATATAAATGAAAGTCGCAGTTTATCCAGGTAGTTTTGACCCAATCACTTATGGTCACATGGACGTAGCTAAAAGAGCATTGAAAGTTTTTGATCGTTTAATTATTCTAATCAGTGTGCATCCTACTAAAAAGGCTTTTTTTACACCTGAAGAAAGAGTCGATATGGTCCAAGAAGTACTAAAAGAATATTTAGACAAGATTGATATTCGCATTTCTTCAGATTTAACAGTGTATGAAGCTAAAAAGCTGGGTGCTACTCACATGATCCGTGGACTAAGAGCTGTCACAGATTTTGAATATGAATTTCAATTAACACATGCTAACCGTGTACTAGATAATGAAATTGATAGCATCTTCTTTATGACAGACAATAAATATGTTTTCTTAAGTAGTACAACAGTAAAAGAAGTAGCTCTATTTAAGGGCGATTTGACTAAATTCGCGTCACCATATGTCATAAAAAAACTACATGAAAAAGTAAAATAAAAAGATAAACTAATTTAGTTTTTCTTTTTATTGAGTATAAGAGTTTGTTTTTATTTATAAAAATGTTAATATAAGATAGGTGATAAATATGGACGAAAGAGAAAAAGTATTTGGGGAATTAAGGAAAAACAATATACGTATTACAAAGCAAAGAAGAGCCATTATTGACGTATTAGAAGGTAAACATTTAACCATTCAAGATGTCTATTCAGAACTCAAAAAACGAGGGTATAACAACTTAGGTACTGTTTATAATAATATCGATTTTTTACTAGAGCATAAAATTGTAGCACAAATATTTATAAATGGGAAAAAACATTACGATTTAACAATAGATGATAAATCTCATAGTGCTGATTCTCATATTCATGTTACGTGTAAAGTAAATAATAATATTATTGAAATTAACGACAGTGAAATTTTTGATCTTATCAAGAACCACGCTATCTTTAAAGATTTCACTATAAATAAGCTTCAACTAGTTGTTGAAGGTGTATGTGAACATTATGATAAAGATACTTGTCGAAAAGATGAAGCATGTTTTATTAATAATTTAGGTAAAACCAGATAACTCTGGTTTTTTCTTTTTTGTAAGACTATTTAGAATAATTACAATTTTGTTTAACTTCATGATAATATTTTGCTATAATGCTAATAGGAGTGATGCTTATGAATATTACAGATTTAAAGAGAAACGACAAAGCGACTATTGTATCACTTAGAAATATTGATAAAAGATTCATGGAACGTTTAATGGATTTAGGGATTTATGATAGCGCACCAGTAATATTATTAAACACTTTAGCTTATGATAATCTTTATATAATTGAAGTAGATGATGTTGAAATTTGTTTAAGAAAAGAAGATGCGTTAAATATTGAGGTGAGAAAATGATTTATTTACTTGCCGGTAATCCAAATGTAGGAAAAAGTACATTCTTTAATTTTATGACTCAATCTCATGTTCATGTTGGAAACTATAGTGGCGTAACTGTAGAAAAAAGAGTACATCATATTAAAAACTATGAAGGTGCTAATTTGGTTGATTTACCAGGGACTTATAATGTTTCTCCATCTAGTGAAGATGAAGGTGTAGTTACATATTCTTTGTTAAATGAATCATACAGTGGAATCATTAATATTATTGATTCAACGCATTTAAAAAGAAATCTACATTTAACTGTGCAATTGTTGGAACTAGGTGTTCCTACTTTGCTTGTTTTTAATTTAAAGGATGCATTAAGAGCAAATGGATATGTAGTTGATGTAGAAAAAATATCGAATAAACTTAGATGTAACGCTATAAGCTTAAGCGCTAGAGAAAGAAATAAAGAAGATCAAATATCAATCAGTAATGAACTTAAAAATCTAAGAATATATAAATCTATTGAATTAAACTACCATCAACACATTAAATGGGGGATTCAAAGGATTCATGACCTACTTAGATATGACACAGTTCAAGTGAAAAAGAAATGGCTTGCCCTTCAAATACTTGAAGGGAATGAAGGCATTTTCAAATTCTTAGACGTAACTAAAGCAGAAAAAATAAGAGCAGTAGTTAAAGAAGTTGAAGAAAAGATTATAGAAGATGATGTAGCCTTATCTTTAAAAGGAGCTATATTTAATACGAGAAGAGAGTTCATCAATGATCTTGTTGATGAAAGTATGATAAAAATTGAAGATAAAGAGCATTCAAAATATTTTAATCAAAGAATTGATAGAATATTAACTCACCCAGCATGGGGGATTCCTATTTTCTTTGCGATTATGCTTGGAGTTTATCAAATAAGTTTCGGTAAGTTTCTTGGTGTAGGAGCTTTATTTACATCTTTCTTTGAGTATTTTTGGGATGAAATACTGGTCAATTATTTAGGACAAGGTTTGGAATTTATTGGCGTAAGTGGGTTTGCTTACGGGTTAGTAATTGACGGAATAATGGCAGGAGTAGGTGGCATATTAGTCTTTTTACCTCAAATTGTTGTTTTATTCTTTATGCTTGCATTGCTTGAAGGTACTGGTTATATGGCACGTGTTGCTATCGTAATGGACCGTTTCTTAAGTAAGTTTGGATTCAATGGTAAAAGTATTGTCCCAATGATTACAGGATTTGGTTGCACTGTTCCTGCGATAATGGCAACAAGAACTATTGTCGATAAAAAAGAAAGAATGTTAACTATTCTTACTTTACCGTTTATTTCATGTAGTGCTAGACTTCCAATATACGTTATATTTATTAGTATATTTTTTGATAAATATCGTGCTTTTGTAATGCTAGGGATCTATATTTTGGGAATAATGATAACTCTGATTAGTGCAAAATTACTCAGCCTTTCATTCTTTAAAGGTACAGGAAGTAAATTCTTACTTGAAGTTCCTCCTTACCGTATTCCCCAATTTAGAACGATAGCGTATCAAGCTTTGGAGAAAGCAAAGAGATTTGTAAAAAAAGCAGGAACATATATTTTAGTAGGATCAATCATTTTATGGTTAATGAGCAATATTGGACCAGCTGGAATAAACATTGAAACGAAAGATAGCTTTTTAAGTATAATAGCTGGATTCGTTTCACCAATATTTATTCCACTCGGATTTGGAAATTGGCAGGCTACAAGTAGTTTATTTAGTGGATTCTTAGCTAAAGAAATAGTAGTATCAAGTTTAAATATCTTATATATGGGCGATATAGCAGCAGGATTCACTACTTTATCAGCATTAACTTATGTAGTGTTTGCTAGTTTATATGTACCTTGTATTTCAACCGTTGCTACAATCAGAAGTGAAACAAATAGTAGAAAGTGGACATTGTTTAGTATTGCATATCCATTTGTGGTTGCTTATATTGTCGCACTAGTAATTAGATTAATTTTCATGATTTTTATATAAAAAAAAGAAACCAAGGTTTCTTTTTTTATTTTTCATCTTCTTCATCTTCAGCATCTAAAGGATCTTCATCAACTAAAGGATCTTCTTTTGTATCGTCATCTGATTCTTGATTTGCTTTTTGAACCATTTTTTTGAACAATTCTTTAATCTTTTCATGTCCTAAGAATGGTAATAAGAATTCTTCTTTAAAGCCTGGAAGTTTTCCGTTTTGAATTGCTTCTTGTATCTCTTCGACTTTTGATTTGGAAATAAACGGAATAGCTCTTTGTAATTCTTTAGAGTTACCTTTTTCAATCAATTTGTCTACTATTTCATTTAATGTATTTTTATCTAGAAATGGGAATAAAACAACCAATTTCACACCTTTTACTTCTTCGTTTATTACTTGGTAAGCTAATTCTCTTAAATCTTCATTTTCCATAAATGGTAACATAGTTATATACTTCATCTCTTTTCCTCCTAATATTCTTTTTTCTTGTCACAACAGAAAATATAATCAATTCCAATCATGCCATACTTGTACAAATAAAATAAATCTCTTTTTGTCTCTTGATTAGTCTGTAATTTTCTTTTCATACTTAATCACTCCTTATATTATAATGGGTGTGAGAAACTGGATATTTATAAGATCCATCCTTGGATTGAATCATACATAAAATCCTTTCTTCATTGTTTAAAAATTGGTAAATATGTGATACATCATAATCAAACTTATTGGAAAGAATAACACTGAGAAACAGTTTTCTTTCATCATTATTTAAATAAGGCCAGATTACTTCAGTATCAATAGTAGAATGGTTTGAAATAATTTTGTTAATTACAAATTTTCTTTCCCCGGGGTTTAATAAGTAAAAGATATTTTCCACATTGGAATTTGGATCTTCACTATTTAAGAATTTACTGAGTACGACTTTTCTACTAAATTGTTTATACATTTGTGCGTAATCGTTTGAAACTAGTTCAGAATTATCTAGTAAATAATCAATAGTGACATCAAACAAGGTTGTGAGTTCTAATAAAATTTCAATGCTTGGTATACTTTTTCCGTTTTCCCATTTGGATACAGCTTGATGAGTTACATATAGTGTCTCCGCTAATTCGTTTTGAGTTAGCCCTTTGGATTTTCTTTCTAACGCAATTTTTCTTCCAATGGTTTCTAGATTTAACATCTCTTACCTCCTTTGATAATTTAATTCTAGCATGAATGCATTTATCTTCAAGCAACCTATAGTTGAGTTTTTAAAGTTTTGCTTTAAAATCCCTTTATTTAGGTTTTTTAAAATAAAAAAATGTGATATAATTATTTAGGCTTACTGGGGTGATACTATGAAAAAAAGAAGATATAATAATTTTTTATACACAATTGCTTATCTGTTAATATTAAGAATTGTTCTAATGATAACAACTAATATTAGTATTTTTAGTTTAGGATTGTTATTTGATTTTGTCTTTATTGTATTTTGGGTGGGATTATTTGGATTCTTACTCAAGAGAAGTAGAAATCAAAAGATATTCTATATTTTCATATTGTTAGTAGGGACTATATTTGTTGTTGCGGATAGTATTTATTATGACTACTTTGAAACAATTAGTGCTGGAAGTAGTTTAGCTGGGTTAAAATGGTTAACTGAAGGAACGACTCTTGAATATGATATTCAAATACCACTAGTAGCGTATTTAATAACTCCACTATTAATAGGAGCTATCTATATTATAACAAAAAATAAAAAAAGTGATGTCTTTATATTAAAAGACTTAGGAATTGTTGGAGTAGTGTTTGGTCTTCAAGTTACCTTATTCTTGATTTGGGGTAATTTTGATTACGACACAAGGTATGAGTATTACAGAAGTGAAACATACTTATTTGAGACAATGTATGATCGCTCTTTGTTTAGTGAAAAATATGGGTATTATAATTATCATATCCTTGATTTTACGAGAATAAGACCTAAACAAGATAAAGAAGAATTGTTTAAAGAAGTAGATGATTTCTTTAATGATGGAGAAGAACATGTTACTAACACATATAGTGATAGATATAATGGATACAACGTAATCACGATATTAGGAGAGACATTAGAAACAAGGTTCATAGATGAAGTGTTAACTCCTAATTTATATATGATGAAGAATGAAGGATTATCATTTTCTAATTTCTTTACTCCAGTGTTCCAAGAAGGAGCTACTTGTAATAGTGAGTTTATGAGTATTAGTGGAATGAGCGCTATTACATCAAATGACTGGAGTAATAATATCTGTGATGCGTATAGTAATAACACATTTAGTTACGCGTTACCTAATCAACTTGAAAATATCGGATATGATACCTATTATTTCCATAGTGGTCATGAATGGTTTTATAATAGAGAAGTGATCATACCTAATTATGGATTTGAAGTGGTTGCTTTCCAAGAAGATTTATATAATGCAGGCTACGTTGATTTTAGTGAGAAATACGACTCAGAGATGATTACTTTCTTTGATGAATATGTTGATTTTACGAATCCTGTTTATATTAATCTACTTACTTATTCTATGCACGGGGCATATAACCAAGAAGAATTCTTTAAGTATGATGATAGAGTTAACGCAGCTTATCCTGGAGTAGAACTAGATTCAGAAATCAGGAATTATATGCAGAAACTTGTTGAGTTTGATGTTATGTTAGGTGCTATTATGGATGAGTTAGAGGTGAATGGTGAATTAGATAACACAATATTTGCAATATACCCAGATCATTTTCCTTATATGATGAATACGAATACCTATACGGAATATATTGATGTAGAAAAAGATTCAGAAGAGATTAGTAGACAAGAACTTATTATATACGCAACAGATATGGCAGGAGAAGTAATTGATAATCCTGGATCAACAATAGATGTGACTCCTACTTTATTAAATATGGTAGATAGTTCACTAAATTTCAAATATTTCCTTGGAACAGATTTATTTTCAGGACTTGATAATTATATCCTCTTTAGTGACTTGACAATATCAGATGGTGAAAACTACTTATATCTTAATGAAGAGCTGTTTGGAGACGTAATTCACTATGCAACACTTGAAAGTGCCTTAGAGATAGAAATAACAGCGTTAGAAGTGCAGAAGAAGCTATTAATCATTGATTATTTTAAAATGTTAGAAGAAGAATAGTGAAAATAGAAAAAAGATTAATTATTATGCATAATACCCTTTACAATTTACAGGCGTTATTATATAATAAATAACGCTGAAATGTTTCGGTAGCTCAGCTGGATAGAGCAACGCCCTTCTAAGGCGTCGGCCGGGGGTTCGAATCCCTCCCGGAATGCCATTGAATGCAAGGTAGTAAAGCCGTTTATCGGTCTTGCTACTTTTTTATTTTGGTCTTTTTCTAGAGCAACGCCCTGAGGGGCTTTTATGCATGGTTCTTACTTTGTGTCAAATCATTTTGGAAAATAACTGATATAATAAGAGGTACATAATGATAAGTGGTGGTGTAAACAGTAGTTTATATACTGAATTTGATCAAGAAATAGACAATTTGATTTATACAACAAAAGTATTATTTGTAGTAGCTGCTGGTAACAATAGTGGTAATGTTTATAGTCCGGGAAAGGCATATAATGCAATTACCGTTGGTAACGCAGAGACAAAATCGAATTATGCTACTGCAATAACTGGTAACTTTGATATTGCTGATGATTCTAGCTATCTTGTAAATTCCTATTTGTCTAATAAACCGGAGATAGTTGCTCCTGGTGTTGCTATTGGATCAATATTAAACTCAGGAGGGACAGATGTTCTTTTTGTTGGTAGCGGAACTAGTGCTTCAGCTCCTCATGTAACGGGTATGTTAGCTCAATTAGTAGAAAAATATGAATCAACTATAAATGATAACAATTATATTACTTATTTCAAAGGCAGATTAATGCTTGGGGCTAATTCGTCAAAAGTTAATGATTCATCTCATAGAACTGGTGATGGTTCAATATTTTATAATGAGCAAGGAGCTGGATTTGTAGATGCTGTCAACAGTGCCAGTACGATATATGGCTGGAACAACAGAATTAAATTAGGTCTTTTAGATTTGAATTATTATGTAAACATTACACTTACATCATCAAGTGATTACGATATTAGAGCAGTATTGATTTTTGAAAAACCTGAGAACGTAATTTTGACTTCCAATTATGGAAACAATTTAGACTTGTATCTTGAAGACGTGAATAATCAAACAATAGTGTCATCAACTTCCACTACAAATATACATGAAATATTAGAGGGCACAATTCCAGCTAATCAGGGTGCTAGACTTAGGGTACACAGAGCATCATATATATCTTCTGGATCATATATGTCCTTTAGTTGTTTTTGGATGTACATATGATATAATTAATTAGGGAGAGTGATGTTATGAAAAAGATACTAAATATCATATTAACATTTATTATTGTATTAGGATTAAGTGGTTGTACAGACATTGATCCTTTGGAAACACGATTAGATGAACTGGAGTTGCAATTAAAAGAATTACAAACTGAGATGGATGCGAAGGATGAATTATTGGATACCATCATATTAAGTATAGCTAACTTGAATGACACAGCATATGATGATGCTAGTGTATTGGAGTTAATAGACTCACTACAATTATGGCAAGATAATCATGCAGATAATGATACATTATATGATGATTCTAGTATATTAGAATTAATAGCTGAATTACAATTATGGCAAGACAATGTAGATAATGCTCCATATAATAGTACTGTAGAATCTGATGTAGCATTATTCAAAGTAGAAGTTGATTATATTGAAATTAATAGTACTCAGGAAGTAATTTCTGTGACAGTTGAGATTACTGCAAAGATTGAGCTAGAAACGAACTTAGGTACTTCAACTTTTGGAGAAGCTGGCATGATTATAATAGAAATAGTTAATGTTGCAGATGAATCAGTAACCCTTCATAGTGAATTGTGCAATGTTATATTTACTCACGATACATTTTATGTACATTTAGATGAATCTGAGAAGTTAACAAGAACTCTTCAATTTGCGAGAAACGCTATTAATGGTAGTTCTGAATGTCAAATAGAATCTCCAGAAGGATTATATCGAGTAATGGTTGGGTTACAATATCCTGGAGAAGATTGGATTTATACTGATATAGAAATTAATGTAACAGATTAAAATTCCCTTAACTGATATATTTGCTAATCAGTTTGCCATTTTATCACTCCTTTTCATACAAATTAATAGTCAAATCGCCCTTCTAAGGCGTCGGCCGGGGGTTCGAATCCCTCCCGGAATGCCATTTTAAAGCAAAAGCTAGCCCTTAAAGGTTAGCTTTTTTAATTTAATCTAGATTTTGACATAACTTATGTACGTCAATTTGACATCTAAAAAGATTATATAGTGTTTTCATTTAGCTTTTTTAAATGAAAAATAGTTAATAATGTTTTCATTGTATATTGTATAATTAT
>Ga0222628_1000754_pt1 | contig 12028 bp, 11 predicted proteins | sample AntAcemetageno95_FD_179860 | JGI IMG/M metagenome (GOLD analysis project Ga0222628, IMG submission 179860) | Saline water microbial communities from Ace Lake, Antarctica - #95 | ecosystem: Environmental > Aquatic > Non-marine Saline and Alkaline > Saline | place: Antarctica: Ace Lake | collected...
CTTATTCCAAAAGCAGAGGGACTAATCGGACGTAAAATAATGTACCTCACCATGACAGACGAAAAGATGAAATACTTTTTTAAAGAAAAACCTACATTGCTCATTTGGAAGAGTGAGAAATAAAAGGGGGAAACGAAGAAATTTTAGAACAGGCAGATTGTGTTGTGCTAACCACAGAAAACCTCAGAGATGTTCTTCACAAAAAACAACTAATTACGAAAACATATTAATTACAATATGAACCACACACAAAACATATTAGAAAAAATATCGAAAAACACTGAAGTAGTCGGCATCATCGGCCTCGGATACGTTGGCCTACCGTTGGCAGTAAACTTCGCCGAAGCAGGAGTTAAAGTCATCGGCTTCGACAAATCCGAAGCAAAAGTCAACAAAATCAACTCCGGCGAAAACTACATCAAAGACATCCGCGATGCGGTACTCCGAGAGGTAGTCGATAAAGTAACCCTCCGGGCTACCACCGACTTTACCTTAATGAAAGAGTGCGACGCGCTAATCATCTGCGTACCCACTCCCCTCGATAAATTCAAAAAACCCGATATGAGTTACATCGAAGCCTCCTGTGTCGCCATCGGACAAAATATGCAGCCTGGAACGTTTGTAAGTTTGGAGAGTACAACATACCCAACAACTACAGAAGATTTAATGCTGCCGATTATTGAAAAAGAAAGTGGGTTAAAACATGGTGTCGATTTTTGGCTTGCTTACTCCCCCGAACGCGTTGACCCCGGAAACAAATCTTTCCATACCCGTAATACCCCAAAAGTACTGGGCGCCATGACACCCGACGGACTCGAAATCGGACAGGCATTATATAAAAAAGCCATCGACTACATTTACCCGGTAAGCTCGCCACGTGTGGCCGAAATGGTAAAAATTCTGGAAAATACCTATCGTCTGGTAAACATCAGTCTCATAAATGAATTAGCCTTGCTCTCCGGAAAAATGGACATCAACATCTGGGAAGTTATCGACGCCGCCAAAACAAAACCATTTGGTTTCCAGGCCTTTTATCCCGGCCCGGGAATTGGCGGGCACTGCATCCCCCTCGACCCGTTCTATCTGGAGCACATTGCCAAACGCTTCGATTTCGACCTGAGTATGATACACGCTGCCGGGCACATCAACATGCGGATGCCACATTATATGTATATAAAAATAGCAACTGCCCTTAACCGCCATAAAAAAGCTGTAAACGGAAGCAACATCCTCTTTCTCGGCGTAGCATACAAACCAAATATCGACGATGAACGTGAATCACCTGCACTGGAAATCATCGATCAGGTAGTACACAAAGGTGGCAACGTAAGCTATAACGATCCGCACATATCAACAGTCAAAACCAATGGTGGCCTTCTGTTTTCATCGGTTGAGTTAAATGAAAAAACTTTACAGGAAGCCGATTGTGTTGTATTAACAACCAATCATGATGCATTTGACATAGCGTTGATACAAAAATATTCCAAACTCATTGTTGACATGCGGAATATGGTAAAAGAAGGTTCTGAGAATGTATATAAATTATAGATCACCTAACTATCATATGGCAGAAATTAATATAGTTAATGACATTCTTTAAATGATAAAAACAAGTAAAAAGGGAGTTGAAATAATCAAATCAAATTGGAAGAACCTAAGAAGTATTGTACAACTTAAACCACATGATACAAATTCTCATACAGGAAGGTCAAATGAACGATTTCGAAGAATTCTTCTGACTGGAGGAAGCACTGCAATTGTAAAGCTATTTTCAGCATCAATTAATTTAATTACTGTACCACTAACAGTTCATTACCTTGGAGCTGAACGATATGGATTATGGATGGCCATTTCTTCCATTATGGCTTTAATGAGTTTTGCCGATTTAGGTTTAGGCAATGGCCTTTTAAATGCAATATCAAAAGCACATGGACGAAAGAATATCAAGGAAGCCCAAACAGCTGTTTCCAGCACATTTTATATGTTACTAGGAATTTCCCTGGTGCTGCTTACTACTTTCTTAATAATATATCCTTGGTTAAGTTGGCATGAAGTTTTTAACGCTCAGTCTGAATTAGCAATACAGGAATCCGGACCAACAATGTTTGTATTGGTAATAACGTTTTTAATAAACATGCCTTTGGGTGTCGTGCAACGAATACAGGATGGATATCAGGAAGGATTCAAATTTCAGATGTGGTTGATAGTTGGTTCCTTAATTAGCTTATTAGGTCTTCTATTATGTATCTATCTTGAAACAGGACTTCCATGGTTAGTGTTGGCATTTTCGAGTGGACAGTTGATCGCTACTATCCTTAACGGGATTGTTTTATTCAGCAAACGGAGAAAGGAATTAAGGCCTCGTTTTAGCAATTTCAAGTTATCAACAGGGAAACATCTAATAAAAGCCGGTATTATATTCTTTCTATTGGGTATGTTTACATTATTGGGCAATGCTTCCGATGATATTATTTTAGCACACACTATTGGACCAGAATCGGTTGCAGGATATGAAATAATTAAAAAACTATTTCTGTTTTCTATGTTTACTCAATTTATTATACAACCACTTTGGCCTGCATTTGGTGAAGCACAGGAAAGTGGCGATTACAATTGGGCCCGAAGAACATTAACGAAAGCAATTAAACTTAGCATATTGAGTAGCGCAATAATATCACTTCCATTACTGCTATTTGGGAAACAGATAATAGAAATTTGGGTAGGACCAGAGTTCATTCCAAGTTGGTCGCTACTTATTGGATTTTATGTTTTTATTTTATTTGCAAATTATGGAGGAGTTATGTCAACCTTTTTAAATTCAGGTCCCTTATTGAAAAAGCAGTTACTCATAATAGGGTTAGCATCAATAAGTTCAGTTCTCCTTAAGGTTGGTTTATCTATTAAGTTTGGAGTTAGTGGAATTATTTGGGCAACAGTTATTGGTTACTCAATATTCTTCATTGTACCCAGTTATAGAATAGCTTTTAATTATCTAAAACAAACAGTAACTAAGGATTAATAGAGAATTCGTTTTAATAGAATATTGCCATTCTAAATAATAAATTTATGAAAATAGGAATATTAGGAGCCGGTATTACCGGATTAAGCATTGGGAAATTATTAGCAGACAAACATGATGTTGAAATTTTGGAAAAATATCCAGTATATGGAGGAATTGCCAGAACAAAGACAATAAAAGGTATTAGTTACCATACAACTGGTGGCCATTGTTTCAATTCCAAACATAAAGATGTACTAAATTTTGTATTTAATAAAGTAATGCCTAAAGATCAATGGCACCATATACAAAGAGATGCTGCTATCCAGTTTAAGGGAAATGAAGTAAATTATCCTATTGAGTATTCAATAAACCAAATATATTCTTTCGACAAAGATTTAGCTTTTAACATCGTAAAAGATTTCTTGGCCTCCAACGATGATAATAATTATTCTAATCTAGAAGAGTGGTTTCGTAAAAAGTTTGGAAATACTTTAGCTGAAAATTATTTTTTACCGTATAACAAAAAGATATGGAATAAAGATCCAAAGAATATGAGTCCTGATTGGGTGGAAGGTAAGTTGCCTATTCCTAATAAAGAATCATTTTTTGCAGGTCTTATGGAACCTTTATCTGATCAAATGCCTCATTCGTTTTTTTATTATCCCAATACAAACAATCAGAATACTTTTATTGACAACCTAGCTAAGAATTTAAATATAAAATGTAATGTAGGTGTGAAAACAATACTCTTTGATAATTTCAAAAATAAATGGAATATCAATAACGATCATTTGTATGATAAATTAATAAGCACCTTACCCCTTAACGAACTTCCCAATTACATTTTAAACTGTCCAGAATCAGTACGAATTGCAGCTTCGAAACTAAAATACAATAAGGTTAGTACTATGCTTTGGGAAACAAAACCAACCAACAAAACGTGGACTTATTTACCTGAAGAAAATACTATATTCCACAGATATATACACATTGGAAGCTTTTTTAATCCTAAAAAGAATTACACAATTACAGAAGTTGTAGGCGAAAAATCTTACGAAGAAATGGTGGAATACGGTAAAAAGGATTCCTTTTTAGTAAATCCAATTGATTATCATGTTTCTAATCATGCATATGTAGTCTTCGACGATAATTATAAACAAAACAAAGAAATAATTACAAATTATCTTGAGAGTATTGGAATCCATTCTATTGGCAGATTTGGTGAATGGGAATATTACAATATGGATATATGTATCAAAAGTGCAATCAATTTAAGCTCCCAAATAATTAATAATTTAAAATAGAAAGAATGAAAAATAATTTTAATTATATAGTTCCCATTTTCAATAAAGAAGATATTCTTCCTCAAACTCTTGAAGGTATTGAAAATTGCGCAGGCACTGACAGTAAAATTATAATGATAGTAGATGGATGTACTGATCGATCAGAGGCAATTGTTGATGAGTTTATGAAAAATTCAGCTCATAAAACAGAAAAGATTTTAATGCCAAACGTGCATATGCTGCTTTCAGTTAATGCTGGGCTAAAAACAGTAAAAGGTGGTTTCTCTGTAATTATGCAGGATGATATTGTTTTGAAAGATACTGATACAGAGAAAAAAGTAATTGATTTATATCAAAAGAAAAAGGAAAAACTAGGCGTTATATCTTTTAGGTACGGTGCAGATCTTAAAGGAACTTCATTCAAAAGCACCATAAGTATTAATAGAAATGTAAAGTGGAATTTCAATCAAATGATTGAAACTATAAATATGATACAAAGTCCCGATGATAATGCTTCATATCCAATTGCAGAGAATGGGACATTCCATCAGAGAATGTGCGCGATAAACGGCCCCAATGTAGTTCCATGGGCATTATTATCAAAAATTGGACTTTTAGATGAAGGAATCGCCCCGTATGGGTATGATGATCCTGATTATTCTTTACGTAGCTTGAAAGCAGGATTCATTAATGGCTTATTTCCAATTAAATACATTTCTGAAGAAGGATGGAGTGGAAGTAGTCGGTCAGAAGAGTTTAAACAAAATGCACAAAGAATAATTACAAAAAGCAGAATTTATGTTTGGCAAAAACATAAAAGGTTTATTAAAGAGTATAATAAAATGATGAATAATGGATATTAAAAAAGTTGATAATAGTATTGCGCTCTGCCCAATATGTAATGGTTCATATTATAAGGTCAAAGAGTTGGATGTTAATTTCATTAAAAACAAATTATCTCAACATTTTAATAATCGAATAGATGAAGGAGTTGAAATCATAGATTATACATTACTAAAATGTAATGATTGTAGCTTCGAATATTCGTTTCCATTGACAGAGGGTTCTTCTTCCTTTTATAATTGGGTAACCTCTCAATTAAACTATTATCCAGATACTCGCTGGGAATACTCCAAGGTGCTTGACCTTATAACGAATAAAAATAAACAATCTAAACTGCTTGATATTGGCTGTGGGGATGGTAGATTTCTTGATTTTTTACATAATAGTAAAAACACAGGAATTGAGTATTTCGGTTTAGATCCAACCAAAGGAAGTGTAGAAAAATGTTTACAAAAAGGGCACAATGTTTATTGTATGGACATTCAGGAATTTAAATCGACCCATACCGAAGAATATTTTGATGCTATAACTATTTTTCATGTGCTTGAACATATTGCAAATCCAAAAGATTTTTTAAAAGAATTAGTTGGTTTAACAAGCCCTGGGGGGGCAGTATATGCAAGTACACCTTATTCGCCAATGGATTTTGAAATAGAGTGGTTTGATGTTCTAAATCATCCACCTCACCACATGGGAAGATGGAATTTGAAAAGTTATAAGAAAATGGCAGAGATGCTTAAATTAAATGTTGAATTCTTTATGCCAAAACAAGGAAGATTAACTACTTCGGCAATACAATCTTTCATGTTCGCGCTGTATGGTAATATAACAAAAAGTAAGAAATCATTCATTTTAAAAAGTGTAATGAAAAACCCCATAAAATTCAGTACTCATTTGATTAAACAAACTAAGAGGGATAAAGTATTGGAAAAAAGGGCTGCAAATGTAATTCTCGTTAAATTTACAAAATGAATTCGTTAAATCATTTTATCTTTTTATAATAGTATGAATTGTAATAAGTTTAGCATTTCTAACTTAACAAAAAGTACAACAAATTCTGAGTGTCGGTCATAATCGTGTATTTAATAAACTATAGAATAAAATGAATACCCAAATCCGAAATATCAATTACAAAAGTTTATATATAATCGAACTTGAGGGTTTAGAGCGATTGCAGTAATAGCAGTTTATGCAAGAAAAATATGAATGACAAATATTTGATTTTATAAATAGATATACCAATGAAACAAATAACAGTAATGCATTACCCGACTCAGCCTCATTTTTTTTCTTTTGGAGGTTTTGATATTCAAATGAATCGTATTATTGAAACTACAAATAAAGACCAAATAAAAACTAAAAAAGTAGATTTATGGTCAAGAAAGGAATCATTTGAAATAGCACATTTTTGGGGAGCATCAGATTCTCATAAACTCAATATCCGATTTTGTAAAGAAAATGGAATTAAAGTAATTATTTCCGGATTATTTCCACAAAAATCTTTCAAAACTAAATATAAAATAAAAATTTGGAAATTGATCCATCAATTTCCTCATTGTGAATCTGTAATTTTTAAGGCAGATATTATTACTGTAATTAATGATGCCCAAGCAGAGGTAGTTGCAAAATATTATGGCTATCCGGAAAAACAAATAAGAATAATTCCAACCATTCTGGACGATTATTTATTTACGAAACCTACATCATTTTGCGAAAAAGAAAATTTTGTACTATGTGTTGGAACAATTTGTTCCCGAAAAAATCAAATTAGGTTGGTGCAGGCAACAATAGAGCTTGGAATAAAATGTGTTTTTATAGGAAGGTTTGATTCAAGAGAAGTAGAATATAAGGAACAATTTCTAAGCCTGCAAAATTCGAATAAGGGATTAATTGAGCACTATGAAGATATCTCAATCGAGGAATTATGTGCCTTCTATGAAAAATGTAGTTTAGTATCCTGTATAAGTCAGAATGAGACCGAACCAGCTAGTATACTCGAGGGGATGCATTTTAAAAAACCAATAATTGCTTCTAATCTTCCGTTTGCAAAGATTAAAAAATTCAGTGGAATTATTTTGTGTAATCAGAATAGCAACAAATCAATCAAAGATGCTTTAAAATTAGCATTAAAAAAAGATAATAATGTTAACTATAATTACTTCAATAGTAGAGATAATTCCTCTGAATCGGTTATAAAACTATACAACAGACTCTATCAGGAATTAGCATTAATAGATTAGACCTGGTTTTGCATCATTTATTATATCTAAAAATGTGATGAAAAAAATTAAATCAAACGATGAATTACTTGATGTACTTATTTCAATAAAGAATGAACTTGATGAGGATAAAATATTATTTGTTTCAGTAGCGGGATTGTCACGTTCTGGCAAATCCACATTAATTCATGAAATTCAAAAACAATTAAGTGAAAAGTTCATTTCTTCTATTTCAATACCACTTGATCATTGGATATTACCGGCATCTAATAGAGATAATGCAATGACGGTAAAAGAAAGGTATCAATATGACCAAATATTTAATGATATTAATAAACTTGTTCACAAAAAGGAAATAGAAATAAATCCTTATGATCCAATGACCAGAGAGATTTCAAAGAATAAGATAAAACTTTCAATTAGTGGAAAACATTTGGTTTTTTTTGATGGAGTTATCGCCTTGGACCATTCGTATATAAATAATATTTCAAGGTTAAAAATATTTATTGAAATTGATGAAAAAAAAAGAAAAAAAAGGTTTGTTGATTTTTACAAATCTAAAGGACTTTCAAAATTAACTATACGCAATTTATATACTCAACGAATGATAGATGAATTTAGCCTCGTGAAAAAATCAAAAAATAATGCAGATATATTAATAGTTGAAAAATGAAAAATGAAAAAATGAGAATTCTTATAACTGGAGGGGCAGGTTTTATCGGCTCACATCTTTGCGATAGTTTACTTGAATTAAATCATTCAATAACAGTTGTTGATAACTTGCTTCTTGGAAAAAAAGAAAATATTGATCATTTAATGGGGAGAAATGATTTTAAATTTATTCAAGAAGATTTATTGCATTTTGAAAAATTAAGACAGATATTTATTGAAGGGCAGTTTGAAATGGTTTTTCATCTTGCTGCAAATTCAGATATACAAAAAGGGGGCAATGATCCCGTAGTAGATTATAATTTAACTTTTAATACTACATTTAATGTTTTGCAATGTATGCGTGAGTTTGGAGTTAAAAAATTATTCTTTGCATCTACATCTGCAATATACGGCGAAACTAACGATCGATTATTTGAAAACTATGGTCCTTTACAACCTGTTTCAAATTATGGAGCAGGAAAATTAGCCAGTGAAGCCTTTATAAGTGCCTTTAGTTCTGCATATAATATTCAAACTTGGATTACAAGGTTTCCAAATGTGGTTGGGGAACGATTTACCCATGGTGTGATATTTGATTTTATTAATCGACTAAAAAAAGATCCAGGTGTTTTAACAGTTTTGGGTAATGGCGAGCAAAATAAACCTTACTTATATGTAAAAGACCTTGTCGCAGGAATCTTATTTGTATGTCAAAATGCGAATGATCTGTACAATGTTTATAATCTAGGATCGGATACCCGTACCAAGGTTAAAGAAATAGCTCAAATGGTCATTGAAGAAATGGGATTGACGGCAAAAATTAAATACACAGGAGGAGATCGCGGATGGATAGGTGATGTCCCTGAGTTTAAATATGATCTTACTAAAATAAATAATTTAGGCTGGCATGCTACTCATAATTCAAATGATTCAGTTCGGTTGGCAATTCAAAAAGCTTTAGGAAAATGAAGGTCGTAATTATAGCTGGAGGAAAGGGGACGAGAATTGCATCACTTGCCGGTGAAATTCCAAAAGCGATGATTCCCGTAAATGGCAAACCTGTATTGGAGTACCAAATAGATTTGGCTAAAAGATATGGGTACACAGAAATAGTACTAATCATTGGCCACCTTGGCGAAAAGATACAGGAACATTTTGGAGATGGTAGTAGATGGGGAGTAACAATAAGTTATTATATAGAAACAATTCCTTTAGGAACAGCCGGCGCAATAGCAGAATTGACTGATTTGCTTACTGATGATTTCTTTGTATTTTATGGTGATACAATAATGGATATTGCATTAGATCAAATGCAGGATTTCCATAATATGCACAATGCAGATTCTACTTTATTCCTGCACCCCAACGACCATCCATATGATTCAGACTTGGTAGAATTAGGACCGGAAAATAATGTAACTCAATTCTATTCAAAACCACATCCTGAAGATTTAATTTGTCGTAACTTAGTAAATGCAGCGTTATATATTATTTCACCAAAAATAATTTCATTGATTCCGAAAGGTATTAAATCTGATTTTGCAAATAATATTTTCCCCATTTGCCTTGAAAAAGGGTTAAAACTTTATGGGTATGTCTCTCCAGAGTATATAAAAGATATGGGTACACCTGATAGATATGAAAAAGTTTGTAGCGATGTCACTTCAGGGAAGGTGGAACGCCTGAATAGGAAATATCAACGTTCTGCTATTTTCCTTGACAGGGACGGTGTTGTTACAAAAGAAGTGGATTTACTGCATAAACCAACACAACTTGAACTAATTGACGGAGTACCAGAGGCTATTCAATACATAAATACAAAAGGATATCTGGTTATTATAGTGACCAATCAACCGGTAATAGCCCGCAATTTATGCAGTATTGAGGAATTGGATTATATTCATAAAAAGCTTGAAACTCTACTCGGGAAAAATCATGCATATATTGATGCTATTTATTATTGTCCTCATCATCCTGATGGTGGGTATCCTGAAGAACGTAAAGAATATAAAATTGTGTGCGATTGCAGAAAACCTAATCCGGGGATGCTATTGAATGCTGCTAAAGATTGGAATATTGATCTTGCAAATTCATATATGATAGGTGATCGGGAAAGCGATATACAGACTGGCGAAAACGCAGGTGTAAAGCAATCTGTTCTGATAGAATGTAATCAACCAAAGGCATTGCTAAATTTAATTCAAAATTTAATTTAAAATGATAATTTCAAGAACTCCGTTCCGTATATCATTTGCCGGTGGAGGATCAGACCTACCTTCGTTTTATCGCCAGAAAATGGGAGCAGTTTTAAGTACTTCAATCAACAAATATGTTTATATAGCCATTCATCCTTTTTTTGATACCAAAAAAATACAGCTGAAATACTCTAAAACAGAATTAGTTGGCTCAATTGAAGAAATCCAACATCCGATATTTAGGGAAATACTTGCAATGAATAATCTTTTAGGTGTCGATTTGAATTCCATCGCAGATATTCCGGCCGGCACTGGATTAGGATCCAGTAGTTCATTTACTGTAGGAGTATTGAATGCAGTTAGCGCATACCAAAATAAAACCATCTCTGGAGAAACTCTTGCAAAGATTGCCAGTGAGATAGAAATTAATCGGTTGGGAAGTCCTATTGGAAAGCAAGATCAATATGCCGCAGCTTGTGGTGGTCTTAATTTAATTTCATTTTACCCGGATGAAACTGTTAATGTTGAAAAGATAATTATGGATCCGATAAAAAAGAAAGAATTAGATGATAATCTTATAATGATTTACACTGGGAATACCAGATCTGCTAATTCGATTTTAAGGCAACAAAATGAAGCAGCACTAGCCTATGAGAATATCAAAAACCAATCTCAAATGGTAATGCTTGCAATTAATTTGAAGCAAATGCTTGAAAAAAATAATATTGACGATTTTGGACGATATCTTCATGAAGGGTGGCTGTTGAAAAAATCATTAACCAAAGGCATTTCAAATACGTTGGTCGATGATATATATAATATGGGATTAAGATCCGGGGCTCTTGGAGGTAAATTACTTGGAGCTGGCGGCAGTGGCTTTTTATTATTCTATTGTCCAAGAGAAAAACAAGAGAATTTCCGAAATCAAATGGATCGATCTACCGAAATGAAATTTCAATTTGATAATCATGGTTCTAAAATAATTTATATTGGAGATAATTAATTATGGATTTTAAAGAAAAAATAGAGGAATACTTTTCAAAACTGAAAAACACAATAGACAAAGTCTCTTTTGATGATTTAAACACATTAATGAATGTTTTAGGCCAATCAAAAGAAGAAGGGAATACAATATTTATTATGGGTAACGGCGGTTCATCGGCCACTGCATCACATTTTGTATGTGATTTTAACAAAGGAATATCTCTAAATAAAGATAAAAAGTTTAAATTTATTTGTCTGAATGATAATATTCCTTCAATAATGGCTTATGCTAATGATATGTCTTTTGAAGATATATTCATTGAGCAATTAAAAAACTATTTTCAGAAAGGAGATGTCGTAATAGGCATATCAGGTTCTGGTAATTCGATGAATGTCGTAAAAGCAATTGAATATGCTAAAAAAAATGGAGGTAAAACTGTCGGCTTAACGGGGTATAACGGAGGTAAGTTAATGAAATTGGCGGAATATAATGTGAACATCCCAATTGATGATATGCAAATTACGGAAGATCTGCATATGGTTATAGACCATTGTATGATGAAAATATTAAGTGATTCAGAATAAAGAAAAATAAAAGAATGTTATGCGACAAAATGAACGAGTATGTTCTATTAAAAATTTGATTTTTTTGTAAAAGCATTTCTCATTATTAATGCGAAATTATTTTTTAAAATTGTAGGTAATTTGCATTAATGAATAAAAATTATGGTTCTTCGTCGAATTTAGTGGGTCAGTTCTTTGACAAGTACAGCATCAGCCGATGGCCATGTTGAGCTTACCACAGTAAAACAATATTCGTATCCGGTAGCTCTCAAAGCTGTGGAACCCTCT
>Ga0222628_1000757_pt1 | contig 11997 bp, 19 predicted proteins | sample AntAcemetageno95_FD_179860 | JGI IMG/M metagenome (GOLD analysis project Ga0222628, IMG submission 179860) | Saline water microbial communities from Ace Lake, Antarctica - #95 | ecosystem: Environmental > Aquatic > Non-marine Saline and Alkaline > Saline | place: Antarctica: Ace Lake | collected...
CATTAGATGTCTTAAATAGTGCAAATTCCCTCTGTGCAAGTATTGTTAATAGTAAATACATCCTTCAGATTACTACCAGTAAATGTAGTTTCTATTGCCCTAAAGATTTCTCCCCACATTTTCCAAAGAACATTAACATCTGTTCCTCTAACAAGTAATATCATAATTTGAAGCACAAAAAACAGTAGAATAGCCCCAATCCATGAATTAGTCTTTCTTGAATCATCCATTATCACTATATTCTGAACAATCCACTTCAAAACCCACATCCAAATAAAAATAGAATATAAACTTCCAAGAAGTGGGAGAATACTTAACATATTACCCTCATTTATTTTAATTGCAGAATCATATGCCTTTTCAACAGGGCTTATTAGTTGTTCTCCCATCTTACCAAGCCCTGCAATAATATCTTGTTCTTGGATTGCGTATGTAACCGAACTAATTAATGTAATAAAGACAAAAACAAATAAAAATAGTTTCTTGAACATCCCCATATTTTTGAATAATGCACCAAATATTGCCCATCCCATTTTATCTATAAACTCCTGGTTCCGTCATAGTCTCTACAATGCTTTCCTGATATTTAAATCCTTTTAATTCTTTGAATAATTTTTTATTATCAATAGTATATAAATAAGGCATTCTTTCCTTATCAATTTCACACAAATCATTTTCTTCTAAGAATTTTAATATCCTAATAAATGAAGGATCATTAGTTCTTTTGCATTCAATAAATTTAAGAAAATCCTTTTGAGTTTCAATCTTATCATAGTTTTTAAGGACGACAACCAGCCTAATCCAAAATTTAACATCATCAAGAAGATTATTCATATTATATTTAAGAATAATACCTTTATATATTTTTCTAATAGTGTTTAAATAGTAGATTTTACTCTAAATTGTATGAAAAAGAATGAAGTTTCTAACGAATCATATTATATTGGTGAGAAGGGGGTTTATAATAAATTATGGCAAAAAAAATGAAAGCTACTCCTTATGTTGTTGGTGGTCTTGTTTTAGCTGTTATTCTTTTATTGGTAACTGGAATTATTCCAACGAATGTTTCTGAATCAATAATTGGTGGTGATAGAGATGATGGATCTTGTGATTTTTCAATTTCTCCAACCTTTAAGATATTAGCTGTTGATAAGGATACTGGAACTGCTGTGACAGAAGCTACTAACTTGTGGAGAATTAAAGGTCAAACAGCTTGGACTGTATTTACTGGTGGAACTGGTTTTGCTGTTGATCCCTTAGAAGAATTAGAAATTGTAATGGGTATAACAACAACTGATTTTACAGATAATGCTTATGGTCAGATGTTTGATATAACTGTTCCTTGTAAAGAAACTCCATCTATAGAGTATGAAGTTGCTAATGACGAAGAAGAAGGATCATTAACTGCTACTTTCCTTGACAATGATGAATCTGCTGCTACTGAAACTTTTGTTGCAGACCAATCAATGGATGTTTATGTAAAGTTACAAGCTGGTTCAAACGAGTATTTCGGTAATCCTTATTTAGCTGGAAATCCAAATGTTATTTGTTTAGCATTAAACACTACTGAATGGGACACTCCTGACAAGGTTTATGTTTTAGGTGGAGAAGAATTGAGTTTAGTCTCAACTCCAATAAGACACGCTGCTGTTGCTTCTATGAAAGATTATTGTTATGAATTACCAGTAATCAATGAAGATGCAATTAAGATAGGATTGAAGTTAAATTCTGATGATACTATTGCACCTGCAACGGATATGACTGCGTCACTCTACGCTGCTAACTACTTCTATAATTCTGATACTCAAAATATTGAGTTCGGTGTTGAAAATGAAGAAGGAACTGCTGCTGGAACTGATGCTGCTGATACAGTAACTTTAGACTTTGTCTAAATTTATAGAGATTTAATCTCTTGTCTTTCTGGGGGGTTTCCCCCACTTTTTATTTTTTTCTTAATTTTTTAGTAGTTTAACAAACATTTATATATTAACTATTCATTTAAATTAGATGAAGAGGAAAAGATGTATTGTCTGTGGAGATGAATTTGATTTCTGGCACTCTCAGGCAAAAACCTGTGGAAAAGAATGTAGTAAAGAATATGGAAAAAGACTAAAGAGATTATATAAATTAAATAACCCAACAAAGGTTAATGAATCAAAGAGAAGATATTATTTAAAACACAAGAAACTCACAGAAAGGAAACCGAAAATATGCAAGATATGTGAAAAAGAGTTTATACCAATATCAAGTAATAGTAAAACTTGTTCTAAGGAATGTAGAAAAGAAAATACAAAAAATAATTTATATCGTAATAGGAAGTTATACCTTGAAAGACATCCTAGTAGGAGAAAAGAGACAAGCCATAGGTATTCTATGAAAAATAAGGAATTATTAACTGAAAAAGCAAGAATCTGGCGAAAAAATAATCCAGATAAAACTAATATAATTGTAAATAGGTGGAGAAAGAATAATAAGAAAAAAAGAAATGCACAGGGAACAGCACAAAGGAACATCCCATTTCCAAAAGATAAACTGTGTGAAATTTGTAATAAAAACAAAGCAACAGATAGACATCATGAAAACTATAATAAACCTTTAGAAATAAAATTTCTTTGTTCAGGATGTCATTATAAAGAACATCATAAAAAAAGTTTATCAAGAGGTGTGGAATGAAAAAAGTGTGGAATCCTAATAGTAATGACCTAAAAATCTTAAAATTTCTTTATGATTTTAGAGAAGGTGCTAGGAGAGGTTCAATAGAAAGATATTGTGGAATTAAGACTTCTACCCTCTATAAGAGATTAAATATACTAAGAGAGAAGAATTTAGTTGTTGGTGAAGATATGATATGGAAATTAGTTAATGGTGAGGTCAAATTCGTGGAATCTTTACTAAAGAATGATAAAAAGGTTTGGGAACTTCATAATCCTGCAATTATAGTCAGATTAGTAGATATTCCTAAATGGTGGAATCCAATAGGAACTCAAATGAAAAGAAAATTGATGTTATTAAAAGGTTATCAATTCCAACAAATAAATTTCGGAAAGAATAACTCAAATCCTTATATTCAACTAAAAAATGATAGATTTGTAATTCAGATGTATCCTGAATCAATAATAATTATTTTTAGAAAGAGATATTTTTCAGAAATCAATCCTTATGATGTTGCAATAGATTTCACAAATGATTTTTATGATTTATGGTATTGGTTTGAAGAAAGAATGAAATTCAAATTTTTCAAAGATGGTGTTCCACAAGGAATTTTAAGGGGACATGATTATAATAGAATTAATGATTGGTTTGGAAAAAAAGTAGTAGAGAAAATAAGGAAAAGAATAAAAGTAGATATTGGAGATGGGAGATTTGTGTGGTATGATTTATCAACCCCCTTAGGAAGAGAAGCAAATACTCCCGAATTGCAAGAGATAATGGAAAAAGACATTAAAGATAAAGTATTGAATAAACCAATGTTAAATTCCGAATTACAATTAATGGTTCAGAAAGTAACACAAAACCAATTAATGTTTAATAAAAACTTTGAATCTCATGTTGGGGCTATCAAAGAATTAGCAGGTTCTGTAAGAAGTTTAACAACACAAGTCCTAAGACTTGAAGAAGAAAATAAAAAACTAAGAGGAAAGAAATAAATAGTCTGAAACCAATTAAATAATATGGAAAAACCTTACAAAATTCTTTTAGGAATTTTAATTATAATTTTTTTGTATTTATCTATCACTAATGTTTTTTATCCAAGTTATCTAAGTGTTTATAGTTCTTGCAATCCAATAGCATTTAATGAAACTTTTGGTGATATTTATTATACTGCTGGAAGTGTTACTGTTAATAATACAAATGAAGAACCAGAGGTTGAAGTTTACATTTATGATTTAAATGATATTAAAACAATAAAACATGAATTCATACATATTTCCCAATACAATAGGGGGAAATTTTATGGTTGTTCAACTCCTGGATTAAAATATTTAAACGAAGTTGAAGCATATACTTTTAGTAATCTTCCAAATGATGTTTATTCAAGGATTTATCCTAATGATTTTCTCTAAATAGTTAAATATAAGTAGTTCAATTTCTTCTAAGATATAAGAAAAAGATGGTAAAAAGAAAATTCAAATTAATGGGAAAAATTCTCCAAATAGTTGGTATTTCAATAGTAATAATAACACACATTGCACTTTTATCAATGACTATTCCACAAGAATTATTAGGTGGTCATGCAGTAATTAATTTAATTGCTTCTGGTTTAATTATTTCTGGAATATATTTAAGATCTAAAAAGTAATTTTATTGTAATTAATTATTAGAATATGTTGCCTAACTTCTCTTTAATCTTATCTTTATTTGTGTGTAAATATATTTGGGTGCTGCTTATATCTGAATGTCCTAAGAGGTCTTGTATCTCCTTTATGTCTAAACCTCTCTCTAATAAATAAGTTGCATACGAATGTCTTAACTTGTGTGGATGAACTCTTGTCTCACTAATTAATCTACCCTCAGAACCCCTCTGTGTGATTCCCGAGTCTATTCCAGCTTGTTGTAGTTGTGTTTCCCAATATCTTTCTTTACTCTTCATTTTGAAAATTGCCTTTTCATCTTTGATAAATATCCTCTCTCCAAGTTTCTTAGTTTTAGATTTACAATATCTTGCGATACGATACATCAAAAAAGGTGGAACTGGGATGGCTCGTTGCTTATCCCCTTTACCAATAACCTTTAACTCCCCAAGTTCCTCAGGATTATCCTTAACTTTCTCTTTCCATATTCTCCAGTTAAAATCTTCAAGCCTAGAGTTAAGCATTTCAGATAATCTAAGACCACAATAAAATGTTAAAAGTAATTGTAATTTTTCTTTTTCAGTAGGTAGGGCTTTTTCAAGTAGGGGGATATAACTAATAGGTAGGACACTAACAAGTCTCTTTTTCTTTCTACCCGTAAGCTTTGGAAGTTTGGCATTATTAATCTCATTAACTTGTTCTTGTGTTAGTTCTAGTTGCTTGTAATGAGTAATCAAATACTCCTTAAGATTTGTTAAGAAAGCTCTGGAAGGATCACTATTATTTGAGTCTCTTGATACAAAGTCGGAGATGGTTCTTTGATTGAAAGTCCCATAGATAAATTTATTGAAATACTTTAGATAGATTGTAATAGACCTATTTGAAAGACCTTTAGATTCAAGCCATGATGTGAAGTGTTTCCTATCAACAAAGTCCATGTAAAATGATGGATAACCAAGTTTTTAAAGACTACGGTTAAGACCACTTAACCGACATTAAGCTTGGAGGGGTCAAAGAATATTTATTTATCTACTACATTATATTATATATATTATATAATAATAATATTATTTATTTATTTAGTGTATTATTACGATGGTTAAGTTCCACAAAAAAAATTCTACCACCAAATTTTTTAAAAAAAGTAATTAAATATCTCCTATTAGGTCGTTTGTTTCCTCAAATTGTTCTAATTCTTCCTTACCATCTGAAAGTTTAAAATAGTGTTTTAATCGGTTTGGATAACCATCATCTCTTAGTTTAGTGTTCAAAGAAACCTTTACAGAACTTAACTTCTTTTGTTTGTCCTTTGGTTTGTCATAATTATAATCTTCAAGTAAATCTTTTAGTTTCTGTTCAGATAATCCCCCACTAATAAGCTTCTTAAATTGTTTGTCAATAAAGGACATTTTAATAAAATCTTGTCCGTCTTCTTTCTTAGCATATTTCTTTGTCTTCTTAACCAAATCAATTATTTCTCTTTGTTTTGGGGTTATATCACGGAATCTTAGTATCCCTTCAAATGTAGGGAGTTGATGATACGGCGGTTTAAAATTTGGATTCTTAGTAGCCATTTCATCCCACTTTTTATACATCTTTTCCTCTGCAAGAATCCTCCAAGGGTCTTCACCATATTCCTTTGGTGCGAAGATTAATCCAATAGCTGTGTCATTTGGGTCTACTTGCTTACCAACTTTATCTAATTCGGGTCTATGAATCATCATTATGTGCATGAAGTAAAGGGGCTTAACATGTTTGTCAAGGTATTGAAATCTGGGAAGAACCGTAAAAAGAATATTATAATGGTCTCTATTCTTAATTATCTTTCTAATATAGTCTTGTTGTTCAGTTGAGTGAAAACCTCTATTGTAAAGGGTCTCTATGGCTTCATCATCAAAGCAGATAGTTTCATATTCCATAATTAAATCAATAGCATCTTTTCTATCATAGACTTGGTGCTTCCAAGGATCAAAACCATCTATACGGAATAGAATCTTGGCGGCACAAGTGCTTTTAGCCTTCCCAGTATTTCCCGTAAAAACAATTCTTGAATCTTGTTTGTTTATCCTTCTACGATGGATTAATTCAACAATATCTGAAATAGTATATTCATTAACTCTTTGTGTCATTTTATATATTCGCAAGTTTATCTAAAGATTTTTTCTTTTGTTCTAATGGATCAAAAGTTTCCTTAGTTATGTAAATAAGATTATTCTTGTAAAGTGGAGTATTAATATTTCTCTTAATCTTTTTAATAATTTGTAGAATCTGGGGGTAGTTTTTCTTTAGTTTTGCATTGTTTATATTAATTAACACAAAAAGTCTAGGGAATATAGACTGTATGGTTTTCAAATCTGAAAGATATTTACACATATCCTTTCTAAGATTAATTATTGCAAAATCTGTATTATTGATTATCTGTATGAGTTTTGAGATAAGCAGTTCAAAAGCCTTAATTCTTTTATAATCAATCTCTGTCTTACTAAGAAACCTAAACTCAATAGACTCATCATAATCTTTGTAACCGAATTCAGCTATGGTTTCAAGAGTGTCTACTTCCCCTAAAAGATTCATAAGCTTTAATCTTGAAAATTCTTTTCCAACAACCCAATTTGTAACTTCTTCAGAAGAATTATTCGTTTTCTTTGCCATTTTCACCTAATTCTTTAATTGCTTCACTAAGGGAATCATCTTTAGGATATAACTCAATACATATATCAAAGAATTCTATAATCTTAAAATAGTTTTCATCAATATAACTAGAAAGGTAAAGTCTTGCATTTGTTTTACCTAATTCTAATTTAGAACTAATCTTAGTAAGTGTCTTTTTCAATGGAACAAATATCAAACCATTTTCATTAATAAATTCTGCAACTTTTTCATCACAAGTATTTTTTATTAAATTTCTTAAATCAGAATAATACATTATAAAATATTTTGCAAGTAATTCATGGTTAAACTTAACTTCTTGTATATCTTCCGAAATTTCAATATTCCCAAGACTTTTGTATAGATCATTAGACTCTAAATAGAACTTTAAATTATTTGCTTTCATTTTCTAATAACTCCACAATTTTATCATAAACTTTTTTAGAACTATCACATTCAATGGTTAAAGAATAAATTGGTTTCTTAATATTTGCTTGTCCTGTTTGTGTATTTCCTATAATTACTCTTACGAGTTTAACTTTATTTCCTGTTCTTTTTATTATCTTCATGTATTATAAGAGTAATAAGACTTTTTAAGAGTTGTGTTAAAAAATGGAAAAGTATTTAAAGAACAAGTTCTTATTACTAATATAAAATAATAAAAATGGAACTAAGAACTATACAAAAACTTTTCTTAGAAAAGGCTGAACAAACAAGGAAAGAAGGTAATAAAAAAGGATTACTAATTCTTGCAACAGGGTTGGGAAAAAGTTTAGGTGCATTATCTGATGCCTTAAAAGTTACAAAAAAGGATGAAAAGATTTTAGTTCTTGCACATAATCAAGATTTACTTAAACAATTATCAACCGATTTTAAAAAACTAAACAAGACAAGAAAAATAGGATTTATGTATAAAGTAAAAAAGGACATAAGTGCCAATGTTATTTTTGGTAATGTAAGAACAATTAAAAATTATCTGGAGAGTTTTAAGAAAGATGAATTTGCTTATATTATAGTTGATGAAAGCCACCACACCTCTGCTAAGACATATAAAACTATTTTAGAATACTTTACCCCTAGATTCTTACTTGGAATGACTGCAACCCCAACAAGGAACGATGAAAAAGATATACTTCCACTTTATGATAATAATATAATTTTAAACATTGGAGAAAAAGAAGCAATGGATAAAAAATGGTTAAGACCTTACAAAATGGTTGCCTTTTGGGATAGATGGTGTGATTACGGAGATATTAAACATTACCAAAATCATGAGGGATTGTATAGATATGATATAAAAGAAGTAGGGAAAAAATATATTGTTCCAGAAAGAATTAAAGGAATTTTTGATATAATAAAAAACGGAAAAGAAGGAATGAAATTTAAAGGAATTGGAGACAAAAAAGGAGTTTATTTTTCTGTTAGGTGTGTAGTTGCTAAAAGATATTGTGATGAATTCAACAAGTTAGGAATAAAATCTGTTTATATTGACGGAAAAACCAGCCCAGTTCAAAGAGTAAAAATCCTTAAAGATTTTGCAAAAGGAAAATACCAATTACTTTTTAATGTAGGTTTAATAGGTGAAGGTTTCCATATCCCCAAAGTAGATTTAGTTATTATTGATAGACCAACAGATTCTCATATACTTTGGAATCAACAAAAAGGAAGACAAATATTTAATATTGAGGGACAAGAAGATAACTCCGAAGGATTATTAATTGATTTTGTAGGAAACTCAAAAGGAAATTTCAAGAAGTATACTTACAATTCCGAAAGAAAAGATTATTCAAATGAAAAAGAATTTATCCAATTAGTTGAGAATTCAATAGGTGTTCCTTGTGAGTTTGAGGGGGAAGTTATTAAAGAGATTAGGGAGAACTACCACAATATCTACTTTGAGAGTGGGAGAACTTTAAAAATGGCAATTATAGAATTCAAAAAGATTTATAATGGTAAAAAAATAGGGCGGCAGAAGTTATATAAAGAAAATAGATGGATATCCTCCCATTTTTATTTAAATAATCTTCTAGATAAATATTGCTTTAAAACAAAGAAAAGATTAACATTGGAAGAGACAATTCTAGAATTTAAAAGACTTTATGGGGATAAAAAGATAAAATCTGGAAAGTTAGTAAAAGAACATAGTAGTATATATAAGATGTTCTATGATTATAAATTACTAGATAAATATTGTATAAGGTTGATAAGATTAAATGGAAATGAAAAGATAAAAAAATACCACCAGATTTACAAGAAGAAACCAAAAAGGACAGAACTATCCCAGAATTATCCAGCCATATATAGGTATTTTCAAAAAAATAATCTTCTAGATAAATATTGCCTAAGAAATACACATTTGAATTTAAATGAATCAATAAAGAAATACCATCAAACTTACAAAGAAAAACCAACTAGGTATAAATTACAAAAAGAAAGCTCTGCAATTTATAACCATTTTCAAAAAAATAATCTTCTAGATAAATATTGCTTAAAATCAAGAACTACAAAAATAATAATTGATAAGAAACTAAAAAAAGAATTATGCAATATCTATAAAAAAGGGTTAAATCTTAAAGACATAGTAAAAGATTATAAAATTGGTGATAAACGACTAAGAAACATTTTAGTAAGTGAGGGGATGGAAATAAGACAATGTAAGCCGAGATATAATATAAACAATTTAAAACGATATAAAGAAAAATACAAAGGGAGAAAAGTCCAAAGAAGTATATTGCTTAAAAAAGATAGGGTCGCATATTTATTTTTTAAAAGGGCAGGGCTTTTAGAAAGATATTGTTACCAAACAGGGAAAAGGATAAATCACAATAACAATATAAAAATCACCTCAAATTATAAACCAATAACAATAATCCCTCACAAAAAACTAGAAAGAAAACAAACAGATAATCCAAAATCATATCCAGAAACCCTAGTAAAACATGAATATAAAACAACCGAGGAAAAAATAGACATAAGGGAAAAGATAATCTCAAAAATACAAGACAATGATTTAGTATTACTTTTAGAATCCCCAGAACTTTCAGCATTGAAAGAAATAGAAAAACAAAATAAAAAACCAAGAAAAATAATAATCCCAAATCATTTAGAATTCAAGAAAATAGCCGAAGCACTAAAAAACTATAAAACTGATTTAAAGATAGAATTAATAAATACTTCTGCATTACAATATTTAGTAGATTCAAAAGAAAAGTTTGACTTTATTTGGTTAGATTATTGTGGTGCTTTCTCTTATTATATGAAAGATTTAGATGTATTATTTGCAAAGCATTTAGATAAAATGAAATTAATATTAACTTACAATCTTTTTGATCCTGCAAAAAGTGATGATTCTTATTATTTTACAAGAGTAATAGATTATGTTCTAGGGAAGACAGAAGACAAAAAAGTTAGACTAATCAATGATATTACTTTCAGATACAAAAAACAGATGTATAACTTGGGATTTGAAATAAACAATTTGGAGACTAAATAATGGGAGATAATCACATCAAAGTATTAAAAGGTCTAAGGAAATATGGTAAAATGACTTCAAGACAAATATCAGACAAGACAGGAGTTAAGATTGATAAGGTTTCTGGTTGTTGTAATTCTTTAGTAAAACATAATTTAGTAAAAAACCTAATTAAAGTAAAAGTAAATAATAGACAAGTAAATTTATGGGAAGCACAATGAATATAAAAATAACTGAAGGAGACTATGAACCAAGAATTCTAAAAGTCCTAAAAAAAGAAGATAAACTTTTAACAATTAGAGAAATAGAATCAAAAACTGATAATATAAGTAGGGCAAGAATCAGTGCTGTTCTTAGATCTTTATCAAAATGTGGTCTTGCTTGGAAAAAAGATAGGGCAATTAAGGAAGGTAATATGTGGGTAAGTGGGTGGAGATATATTTAATGGTTTACATAACTCAACAAATGGTAAACCTCATGGTAGATAGAGGATATTACGAAGCAAGAGAATGTATAAATCCAAATTGCAAGAAAATATTCTATTGTAAATTAGCAAAAAAGAAACCAAAAACTGTAAGTGGTGTTATTATAAGAAATAGAAATTGTCATACTTGTTGTCCAGAATGTTCAAAAGAATTAGTAAAAATGAGAGTGCAAAGGAGAATCTGGAAAATATGAATCCAAAAGACTTAATTAAAAACTATCATCAAAGAACTATTAACTCTAATCAAAATTCAAAAGAAGGAGATGAACATTACACTAAAAAAGGATTGGTATTAAGAAAATTTGCAGATAATGGTTGGTCTGTAATGACAGAATGTGATTTAGGAAAAGGAAGGGCAGATTTAGTTGCATGGATTTGGGATAAAAATATTAGAGATTATATATTTCAGATTATAGAGATCTTGTTTTCTGAAAAATTAGAGAATATAGAAAGAAAGAAAACTTATTATCCAAAAGGAATAATAATAAGAAAGGTAAAGACTTCTGATGATTTAAGTTTATTTGACATTTAAAAGTAGTATAACAATTTAGAAAGACATAGAAAGACTTATAAAGATTAAATTACTCTATTAGGTATGGAAAAAACAATGAACTCACAAGAATTTTTAGATAGTATTAAATATTCCGAAGAAGAACAAACAGATCTTAATTTAACTAAAATTTTGAGGGATGTAAAATGAAACAAGGATATACACTATATTTCTTAACAGAGAAAGCTGAAAATTTAGAATTAAATAAAGTAAACTATTTGACTGAAAAGGAAAAATCAATAATTGAAGTTTTAAGAGACAAAGCATTAAATGTAAATGAATTGAATAATCAGTTAGCAAATAATAAAGTCTTTATGCACAATGTTACTCTGAAAAGTATTCTAATTAGTTTAAATGAAGAAGGTTGGGTAGAAATAAAATGATAAAAGAATTAAGTGAGATATATTATTCAATAAGTGATTTCTGTAAATCTGTTGACTTAAGACCAACTGATGATTGTATGTTAAGAGAAGTAATGACAAATTGGAGAGGAAAACAAATGAGTAAGATGAGAAATAATAATCCTATTAAAAAAGGGATGTCGGAATCT
>Ga0222628_1000760_pt1 | contig 11981 bp, 8 predicted proteins | sample AntAcemetageno95_FD_179860 | JGI IMG/M metagenome (GOLD analysis project Ga0222628, IMG submission 179860) | Saline water microbial communities from Ace Lake, Antarctica - #95 | ecosystem: Environmental > Aquatic > Non-marine Saline and Alkaline > Saline | place: Antarctica: Ace Lake | collected...
TCATGACTTTTTGTTAACCTGGGACAAAAGCAAAGCCGAATTAGAAGCCACACTCCTCCTGACAGAACTCTTGAAAGAGCGTCATCGCCAGGGCAAGCCCAATCTGGTTTTTGACTCCGGTTTGGCCGTGTCCATTTTTAGAGATAATAGTACCAGGACCCGTTTTAGCTTTGCTTCTGCAGCCAACGCCTTGGGTCTGGCTGTGTCTGATATGGATGAAGAGAAATCTCAAGTCTCACATGGTGAAACGGTCCGGGAAACTGCCAACATGATCTCGTTCATGACCAGAGCCATTGGCATTCGTGATGACATGTATCTGGGTGAGGGACATAGCTATATGCAGGAGGTTTCTACAGCTATTCAGGCGGGACATGATGAGGGGGTTCTGCACAACCGACCCGGTCTCATTAATTTACAGTGCGATATTGATCATCCGACCCAAAGTATGTCTGACCTGGCCATGTTAAAGAATTATTTCGGGTCTCTGGACAATCTTAAAGGCAAAAAAATCGCCATGTCCTGGGCTTACTCACCCAGTTACGGTAAGCCACTTTCCGTACCCCAGGGTATCATTGGTTTAATGACGCGCTATGGTATGGATGTGACTTTGGCCCATCCCGAAGGCTACGGTTTGATCCCAGATGTGTTGGCTCTGGCTAACAAGCAAGCCCCTGAATCCGGTGGTTCATTTAGGGTTGTCCATGATATGGCTGAGTCCTTCAAGGATGCAGATGTGGTCTATCCCAAATCGTGGGCACCTTTCCAGGTCATGGAACAACGCACCCAGCTTCTCAAACAAAGTGATAGAGATGGCTTAAAAACGCTTGAGCAAGCCTGCCTGGCGAACAATGCTAAATTTATGGACTGGGAGTGTACTGAGGAGAAAATGAAACTCACCAAGAATGGTGAGGCACTATATATGCACTGTCTTCCTGCAGATATTACAGATGTGAGCTGTGAACGGGGAGAGGTTAGCGCCAGCGTCTTTGAGAAAGCCCGCAGGGACACCTATCTGGAAGCCAGTTATAAACCATTTGTCATTGCGGCTATGATGCTCCTCACCAGCACAAAAGACCCGCTGACAGCTATCGAAAAACTAAAGAATTAAGACATGAATTATTTCACACCAAAGGGGATCAAGCATTGAACACTGAACAAATCCTAAAAAATACCATTCAGCGCTGCAAAGAGCAGAATATCATCATCCCGACTTACAAGCAGATGGCCAATCCTGAGCTTATCCATGATGGGGTAAAAGCCGGACTCAAAGAAGTTGGCTTGTGGGACTTGAATCCCCTCAATCTGTTTCGAATCACCTGGCAAAATGAACCCATTCCCAAAGGGGGTGGCTACGGTGAGGTCAATCATCTGGTCTTGCCGCCTGAATTGACAGGTATCTCTGCCAAAGTGGTGGTCCTCATTGGAAAGTTTTTTCCGACGGGTGCCCACAAGGTTGGCGCTACATTTGGACCTTTGGTCGAAAAGTTGATCTCAGGTCATTTTGATCCAACCCGCCAGAAAGCCCTTTGGCCTTCCACGGGGAATTACTGTCGCGGTGGTGCTTATGATGGCTATCTCCTGGGGTGTCCTTCCATTGCAGTGTTGCCAGAGGAAATGTCCCGTGAGCGTTACGAATGGCTGGAAAAGGTAGGCGCCGAAATTATCCGGACAGAAGGGGGCGAGGCCAATGTTAAGGAAATCTATGACAAGGTGAAGCAACTCAAAGCCGAACGTGGTGATGAGATTGTGGTCCTGAATCAATTCGAAGAGATTGGCAATCCGCTCTGGCACTATTCAGTGACCGGGCCTGCCATGGAAAAAGTCTTCAATAGTTTGAACCAAGGGAAGCAACGTTTGAGTGGATTATTTCTCACCCAAGGGTCTGCTGGCACCCTGGGCTCTGGTGATTATCTCCGGACAAAATTCCCAAGGGTGAAAGTCGGTGCTGGTGAGGCACTTCAAGTTCCCACACTTCTACAAAATGGGTATGGAGCCCATCGTATCGAGGGCATTGGCGACAAACATGTGCCCTGGATCCATAATATGCGCAATACGGATATGGTCATCGGTGTGGATGACAATATCTCAATGAATCTGATTCGTTTATTCAATGAGCCAGAAGGCCACAAAATGTTGTTGGCGCAAGGTATCGATCCTGATCTTGTGAGTAAATTGAACTATCTGGGTATCTCCAGTATCGCAAATATTGCCGGCGCTATAAAAATGGCGAAGTATTATGAATTCAATGAAGATGATGTGGTCTTCACCGTGGCGACTGACTCCATGGAGATGTACCAGTCTCGACTGGAAGAGCTCCAGACAAAACATGGTGAGTATGGAGAAATTCGTGCCCATGTCGATTTTGAACGCTATCTCATGGGTTTGGATGAAGAGGGGGTTTTGGAACTCACTTATCGTGACCGCAAACGCATGCATAATTTGAAATACTTCACCTGGATCGAGCAACAAGGCAAGACCACTGAAGAGCTTGATGCCCAGTGGTACGATGATGAGTATTGGTCCTCAAAATTTGCCGTGGCAGATGAGTGGGATGAGCGGATCGAAGCCTTTAATGCCGAAACAGGCCTTCTAAAGAAATATAGCTAAAGCGGACACTCGTAAGATGATCCCAGATGCCATCACCGGTTTACAATGCTATCAGTGTAACTGGATAGTGCCGGCCGAGCCCTTCCGCTATACCTGCAGCAAGTGTGGTAAAAATTTGGATTTTATCTATGATTATGAGATGATTCTAAGATCATGGAGTAAGGCGGATTTGGCTGTAGACCCGGAAAAATCTATCTGGCGCTATCTGCCCCTGCTCCCTGTAAAATCTGCTCCTGAAAACAGATCACTACAGGTTGGTGGAACCCCCTTGGTCACCTTCCCAGACCTCGCTGAGGAGCATGGCATCACTGACTTCCTGATCAAGGATGATACCAGAAACCCATCAGGCTCTTTGAAGGACAGGGCTAGTGAAGTGGCCATTCAGCACGCTCGACAACAAGGACAGGAGGTCATGGTCGCAGCTTCCACAGGCAATGCCGGATCTTCCCTGGCGGCACTGACTGCTTTTCATGGCCTGGAGAGTATCATTTTCGTTCCAGCTTCAGCTCCCCCTGCCAAATTGACCCAGATCCAGCAGTATGGGGCAAAATTGGTGGCGGTTGACGCAAACTATGATACCGCTTTTGATCTGGCCTTCCAATGGGCCACCGAAAACGACCATTACTCCAGAAATACGGGAATAAATCCTATACTTGCTGAGGGAAAAAAGACCGCAGCTCTAGAAATAGCTGAACAGTGTGACTGGCAGGTCCCAGATCATATTTTTGTGCCAGTTGGAGATGGCTGTATCATTTCGGGCTTATACAAAGGCTTCTTTGATCTCATGGCTCTAGGTTGGATCGATCACCTTCCACGGTTGCACGCCGTACAGGCTGAAGGCTCCGCCGCCATTGTGAATAGTTTGAAAAGAGGTGGTGATATTGAAGCGGTTCAGGCTCAAACGATTGCAGATAGCATCAGTGTGGATTTACCTCGTGATGGGGAGAAAGCTCGACGGGCTATCCTTGAAAGCGGTGGCTTGGGTCTTCTGGTGAGTGATGAAGATATTATTCGGGCTCAAAAGGAATTGTCAGCAAGCACAGGTATTTTCGCTGAGCCAGCGGCAGCGGCAGCCTATGCCGGCTTTCAGCAGGCCTCAACCAGGCAACTTTTTCAGCAAGATGAAAGCGTATTGGTCCTTATTACAGGGACTGGCCTCAAGGACATCCCTTCAGCCCGATCAAGTCTGGGTAATCTCGAGGTTATAAAGGCCGATATGGAAACCATCGATAATTACTTACGGGCAAAGACCGACTAGCCATGCTCCATCACCCCCATCCCCACTCCTTCAATTTGAAACTCACGGTCAACGGCCTAGAGCTTGAGCGTGAAATCGAAACCCATGTCAGGCTCCTGGATTTTTTGCGGGATGAACTGGATCTTACTGGGGCAAAGGAAGTCTGTGGAGAGGGAGAGTGTGGCGCTTGTACGGTTATCATGGATGGATCCACAGTCAACTCATGCCTGATCCTCGCCGTTGAAGCCCACGGCCGACACATTTTGACCATCGAAGGCTTGGCTGATAATTCAGAATTGACCACCATGCAGAAATCCTTTGAGGACCAGCACGCGGTGCAGTGTGGCTATTGTATTCCCGGGATGGTGCTCACTGGTGAAAAGCTATTGGAGCGCAATGCACAGCCCAATCGGGATGATGTAAAATACGAGCTATCAGGAAATATATGTCGCTGTACCGGCTACCATAAGATCATCGATGCCATTGAAAAAGCTGGAGATGACACTGTAGAGGATGCCAGCCGATGAAGTATTATCGACCTGAATCTATAGAAGCACTAAGGGACCTGGTTGACGGCTTGAAAGAAAGTGACTTCACCATATTGGCAGGAGGGACAGACCTCATGCCCCGCTTTGAAAGCGGTCAAGACCTCCCTGATCATCTCATTGATATCAAAAATCTTTCAGAATTAAACCAAATCCGAATCACTGAAGCCTCAGTCCACCTCGGTGCATTGTCCACCATTCAAAACATTCATGATCATGAGTTAATTACCAGTGAGTTCTTAGCGCTTCACCAGGCGAGCCATGATTTTGCCGGGGCCCAGATACGACATCGAGGGACGCTAGGTGGTAATATTTGTAATGCCTCACCAGCCGGTGATCTGTTACCTGCTCTTTATGCTTTTGAGGCCCAGGTTACCCTCCTCTCATCATCTGGAAGTCGTGAATTGGCCATCCAGGATTTCATTCTGGGTCCAGGTAGAACCGCTCTTGAGCAGGGCGAGATCCTGGCTGAGGTGGTCTTGCCGAGAAAAGGGTATCATTCTCATTTTGAAAAGGTGGGGCTGCGACAATCCATGGCTATTTCTGTTGTGAATGCCGCCTTTGTCTATCAAAAGAAAGAGAATGCGTATACTCAATTAAAAATTGCTGCTGGTAGCGTTGCACCCACCATCGTGACTCTGGATAAATTTGTTTTAGCTTATCTAAAAACACCTCAAGACCTACTGACTGATCTGATTCTTATCGATGAAGATATTCGACCCATTGATGATATCCGGGCGACCGCTTCCTATCGCAGCCGAGTCCTTAAGAACCTGGTTCAATATTATTTGCAGGATGATTGAATAGCTTATGAATGATAAACTCCACCCCGTCTCCCTGGAACACCTGGTTTCCTGGATGCTACAGGAACTAAAAACAGATCATCTTCTCGGTATCCCCAAGGAGTTATGGTTCCAACCCACCGGCGATGAACCTTTTAGCATGGTCCGCTATGGTCAATTCATGGAATCGCCCATTGGGGTGGCCGCCGGACCGCATACTCAGCTTTCTCAGAATATCATCGCCGCCTGGATCTGTGGTGCCCGTTATATGGAGTTAAAAACCGTCCAAACGCTTGATGAGCTGGAGGTCAGTAAGCCCTGTATTGATATGCAGGATGAGGGCTATAACTGCGAATGGTCACAGGAGCTCAAACTCAAGCAATCCCTGGATGAATATCTGAACGCCTGGATTGCCATTCATCTATTAAAAGACCGCCTAGGCTGGGATTCCAGTCGGGGTGCTGGTGTTATTTTTAACATGAGTGTTGGCTATGACCTGAAGGGTATCATGAATGCCAATGTTCAGGAATTCATGGTTCGGATGGAAAACAGTCAAGAGCTGTTGGATCAAAAGCTTGATTCTATTTCAAAGATTTACCCGGGAGTAAAAGACCTGAAAATCCCGGCTCGAATGACTGACAATATCACGCTGTCAACCATGCATGGCTGCCCCCCGGATGAGATCGAAAGAATCGCTGAATATCTCATCAAAGAGCGGAAACTACACACCGCTGTGAAACTAAATCCAACCCTGTTAGGTGCAGAATCGCTACGCTCCATTTTGAATGATAAGCTGGGCTATGACAAGGTCACCGTTCCAGATATGGCCTTTGACCACGACTTAAAATACCCGGATGCTCTTAACTTGATCAGGAATCTGGAAAAACAGGCTGTGGTCAGTGGTGTTGAGTTCGGGCTAAAATTGACCAATACGCTTGAAGTGGAGAATCACCGACCCATTTTCCCGGAGCAGGAGAAGATGATGTACCTCAGCGGTCGGGCGTTGCACCCTTTGAGTGTCAATTTGGCAGCCAAACTGCAGCAAGATTTTGATGGTGCGCTAGACCTCTCATTTTCGGCAGGCGCGGATGCATTCAATGTTACAGAGCTCCTGGCCTACAACCTGAAACCTGTAACCACGTGCACTGATGTGCTCAAGCCAGGTGGCTACACGAGGCTGAAACAATATCTAACCAATATTCAAACCGAAATGGATAAGGATCAACTGACCTCGCTAGAAGAAATGGTCCTCTTTGAGAGTGGCGCAGACGTCCAGAAATCCGGACAAGACAAGCTTTCGGAGTATGCGAAAAAGGTGGTTACAGACCTCCGATATCACAAACATTCCCACCATTTCGACAGTATTAAAACCCAACGAAAGCTGGGGCAATTCGATTGTATTGAAGCCCCCTGTGTGGATGCGTGTGCAGCCGATCAAAATATTCCGGAATACTTGTACCAAACATCTCAAGGTCAGTTTGATAAGGCTTTTGAGGCGATTCAGGATACCAATCCACTCCCGGGGATTACCGGACATGTGTGTGACCATCTGTGTCAGTTAAAATGTACGCGCAACAATTATGATTCACCGCTTTTGATCAGGGAGATCAAGCGCTTTGTTACGGAAACTCAGATTCCCCTGACAAAACTAGAGAATACAAAATCGGTTGAGGGCTCTGTAGCAGTCATTGGTGCTGGTCCCGCTGGTTTGAGTTGTGCTTATTTTTTAGCCAAAGCTGGGGTTAGCGTTGATGTCTACGAGGCCAAACCCTTCGTTGGCGGCATGGTTTCAGATGCCATTCCGGAGTTCAGGCTCAGCGATGAAGTTATCGATCTCGATATCCAGGTTCTAAAAGATCTGGGCATCAAGTTTCACTTTGAATTTGGGGTGGATAAACAGAGTTATGGGTCCATAAGTGATCAGAGCGATGCTGTATTTGTCGGTGTCGGGGCTCAGAAAGCCTTGAAGTTGGGAATCGCAGGCGAAGACCTACCAGAAGTTTTAGATCCTCTGGAATTTCTCTCAGATATTCGCCAGGGTGATCGTCCAGAATTGGGACAGACTATTGCCATTATTGGTGGCGGTAATACTGCCATGGATGCCGCCCGCACGGCGCTTCGATTGTCAGGACCTGAAGCAAAGGTCATGATTCTATATCGTCGCACAATGAGCGAGATGCCAGCAGATATCGATGAGATCGAAGCTGCACTGGCTGAGGGGATCGCCTTTCATGAATTGATTTCACCTTTGGCCTTTACTGGAGATGGAAAACTTACTGGGTTAGACTGTCAAAAAATGGAGCTAGGCGAACCTGATGCCAGTGGTCGCCGCCGACCCGTTCCTCTTATTGGTGACACTGTTAATATTGGCGTGGATACGGTTATTCCGGCCATCGGCCAAGCCCTATCAGTCGATTTTATCGATGAGACAGAACTCCGAGTGAACCCAAATACTTGTAAAACTCAGGTTCCAAACGTCTACGCCGGCGGCGATGCCGTGCGCGGTGCTTCCAGCGTGATCAACGCCATTGGAGATGGTCAGATCGCAGCAGAGTCCATTCTAAAGAAATTGAAAATTCGTCCACAGACAGAGAAACAAAATGAACCTCGAGTTCTTTCGTTAGAAGATCTGAAGGTAAAAGCGGGACAACGAGAGTATGGCATGGATGTCCCCCATGCTGACCCTCAGAGCAAAGTGGAATTCCCTTTGGTCCATCGAAGCCTGACCCAGGAAGAAGCGCAGGCTGAAGCATCAAGATGTCTACTCTGTGATGATTATTGCAGTGTCTGTGTGGGGGTGTGCCCCAATCTGGCAAATCTGACATATCTTGTTGAGCCGGTCTCCTATAAAGTTCAAGAAGCTCAATTGAAACAGGGTGAAACACTGATTTCAACCACGGGTGAATTGAAAATAACGCAGGAACCTCAAGTTCTGAATATTGGGGATTTCTGCAATGAGTGTGGTAGTTGCACAACCTTTTGTCCCACGGCTGGTGATCCCTATCTGGATAAGCCCAGACTGCATCTTTCTCAGGCGAGCTATAAGGAATCAGAATCAGGGTATCAGCTGGTAGAGAACACATTGCGATTCAAAGCGAAAGGTTATCAATCGATCCTGACTTATCATGATGGAGATTATTTGTATCAATCACCAGATGGGCAAGCGCGGTTTGATGGCGTGAGCAAAACGCTGGACTCCTTGAACCTAGAACCAGGGAGTAAGTATTTCAGCACCCTGGAAGCCTTAGAAATGATTGTTCTTTTTGAGAGTTTGAAGGATAATCCAATTCTGGCATTGGACACGAATGGCGCGAATGACACGACTTAACACAAAAGGATATTGGGAATAGATTCCTTGCTTGATGACTGAGATACTTTTTAACGACCTCTCCTATAAAATTGTAGGCTGTGTCTGTTCGCGTGAATTGGCAATATTTGTTTCAAAAAGAATAGAAATGAATTGATATGAAAACACTCATACAAAATCCGCTGTTGATTGCCACTCAAAACGACCAATCTGATGAGGTCAGCGGTGGCCATATACTCATTGAAGATGGCGTGATTAGCTCTATTGGTCCTGGATCTATTGAGGTCTCAGCGGACCAGGTCATTGATGCATCAGGTATGGTGATTACACCGGGCTTTATTAATACCCACCATCACCTGTATCAGACCCTGACTCGCAATATTCCTCTCATGCAAAATCAAGCGCTGTTCCCTTGGTTGACCAACCACTATGAAGTCTGGCGGGAGGTCACAACTGAAGGGATCCGGGTGAGTGCTTTGACCGGTTTACTTGAACTCATGAAGAGTGGTGTTACAACCAGCTCAGACCATCTCTACCTCTTTCCCTCCCAGGCCAGTCCAAAATTGATCGATGCCGAGATCGAAGCTGCCCAAGAACTGGGTCTTCGGTTCCAGCCCACTCGGGGATCCATGTCCCTGGGTAAATCCAGAGGCGGTCTTCCTCCTGATGATGTGGTCCAAACTGAGAAGGTGATCCAGGCAGACACAGAACGTCTCCTGGCAAAATATCATGATCCCGGTCCAGGTGCCATGACCAGAATATCACTGGCCCCTTGTAGTCCCTTTTCAGTGACGCCTGAACTGATGAAGCAAAGCGCCGCCTTTGCCAGGTCCAACAAGCTCCAGATCCATACCCATCTTGCTGAGACTTTGGACGAAGAACGTTTTTGTCAGGATAGCTTTGGGTTGAGACCCGTAGAACTCATGGAGTCATTGGATTGGATGACAGACAATTCCTGGTATGCCCATTGTGTGCATCTCAGCGATGGGGAAATCATCAGGATGGGTCAAAATCAGGTTGGGGTCTCTCATTGTCCATCTTCAAACATGCGCTTGGGATCTGGGATCGCCCGCATAAAAGAATGTCTCAATGCTGGTGTAAAGGTCAGTTTGGGTGTGGATGGCAGCGCTTCCAATGACTCAGGTGATATGCTCCTGGAGATGCGAAATGCAATGCTCATCTCCAGACTCCGTGAAGAGCAATATTGGCTCACGGCCAGAGATGTTCTGCGGATGGCCACTCGAGGCGGCGCGGCCGCGTTAGGTCGCGAAGACATTGGAGAACTCAGTGTTGGCAAACAAGCCGATCTCGCCCTGTTTGATATGGGTGGTTTGGCCCAGGCCGGTGGACAGTCTGATCCACTGGCATCTCTCATCTTTACAACCCGATCAGCCCCGGTAGATCGATTGATCGTCCAGGGAAAAACTGTCCTACTCAAGGGGCAGAATTCAGTCGATGAGTCGACACTGGTTCAGGAACACAATCGTATCGCCCGCGAGATGCTGGACCAGGCTACGAATCGGACCGGGATTAATTTTTTAACTCAAACGCGTAAGTAGGTAGCAGATGTGGTCATCTATTCAACAGGTCATTCAACCAGAGGACTTAAACGAAGCCGCCGCCCTCAGTAAAGAAACGGGGACAGCCATTTACAGTGGTGGGAGTTATCTGGTTTCAAAAAAGGAGCGGTCGATTAAAACGATTATCGATGTCAATCATCTCCTAGAGCAGGGTGTGGACTCATCAGAGGCAGGCCTTCTCGTTGGAGCGGGTTGTACTCTACAGGAATTGTTGCCATTTTTTACTGAGAATTGTGCCCGAGCTATTCGGTCCAGTTGCCCTTCAAAGAATATTAGAAATCAGCGAACCATTGGTGGTGAGATTGCTGAGGCTCGAGTGGACTCAGATCTATATGTTCTCCTCCTGGTGTCACAGGTTGAGCTCACTTTGAATGGTTCCGGCCAGCCTGTCGGGCTAAACGAGTGGGATGGTCAAGGTGTGATCACAAAAATATTTATTCCTAATAGTGAAGTAAGATTTGAGCGAGTTGCTCTGTTGGACTCAGCCCCAGCCTTCGTCATTGTTGTCATTAATAATTCTCGTGAGGGTACCCATGTCGCTGTGGGAGGACATGTAAGTCAGACCCTTTCGTGGCATTTTTCTGATGTGCCTAAGGAGTGGGAGGTTCGAGAGTTTTTGTCAGAAGTTTCAGAAATTTTCAAAGATGATCATTTTGGCAGTGTTGAATACAAAAAGAAACTGGTGAGCTCCCTGGTATACGAATTGACGGTGAATGTATGAATATCGAATTTCAATTGAATGGTCGATTGACGGCAGCCCCTCAGTCACCAGGGCTTACACTACTGGAATATCTACGGCAAACGGAAGAATTATACAGCGTCAAGCATGGCTGTGATCATGGGGAGTGTGGTGCCTGCACGGTGCTCATCAATGATAAGGCCGTAAACGCCTGTTTAGTTCTACTACACAGTGTGGCGGGGAAGCGGGTCGAGACCTTGGAATCCCTTTCCGACCACACGGGTCTTCACCCCATCCAAGCTTCTTTCTTAGATGCTGGGGCTGCTCAATGTGGGTTTTGTACACCTGGGATGGAGTTGTCTGTTGAAGCCTTGAGGCGAGAAGCTACTGATGTGGATAAGGAGCAGGTCCAAGATGCCTTGAATGGCAATCTGTGTCGCTGCACAGGCTATGTTAAACCCGTAGAAGCTGCGATCAATGTGTTGAAAGAGGGGCTCTCATGAAGACGGTTGGTCAAGATACCCGTCGTGTTGATGGAAAATCCCTGGTAAAGGGCAACCCCGTTTTTGCGGATGATATTAGGCTAAAAGACCTGCTACATATAAAGGTCTTACACAGCCCCGTGGCGCATGCCCGGATCGTATCCATAAATACTGAAGCTGCCCTCGCTCTGGATGGTGTCGTGGATGTTTATACCCATTCAGATTTCAAACCGCATTATTACACCACGGCTGGTCAGGGATATCCTGAGCCCAGCCCTCGTGATATGTTGATCTTGAATCCTGTGGTTCGCTATGTGGGTGACAGAGTGGCTTTTGTAGCGGCTGAAACCTTGGAAACTGCTGAAGAAGCCTTGGAACTGATTCAGGTTGAGTACGAAGAGCTCCCTGCTCTATTTGACATGGAAAGTTCCATGACGTCCCCGATCCGATTGCATGACAGTGATGGACCTACGGGCATCCATGATCCCCAAAGAAATATTGCAGCTCATTTAGACGCTGAGATTGGTGATGTAGAAAAAGCCCTTGAAAATTCTGCACACGTGTTTGAAGGGACCTTTAGCACCCCTTTTGTCCAGATGTCTTCAATCGAACCCCACATTTCCTTAAGCTGGTTGGATGAGAATGAGCGTCTGGTCATTCGAACATCTACCCAGGTACCTTTTCACGTTCGACGTATCGTTGCTGAAGTATTGGATATTCCCGTCTCAAAGATCCGGGTAATCAAACCGCGCATAGGTGGCG
>Ga0222628_1000763_pt1 | contig 11950 bp, 9 predicted proteins | sample AntAcemetageno95_FD_179860 | JGI IMG/M metagenome (GOLD analysis project Ga0222628, IMG submission 179860) | Saline water microbial communities from Ace Lake, Antarctica - #95 | ecosystem: Environmental > Aquatic > Non-marine Saline and Alkaline > Saline | place: Antarctica: Ace Lake | collected...
AACATAAGTTTAATTAAATCTATATATAATTAAAAAATAATGACTTTATTCCATTTTTTCACTTACATCACACAAACTAAAGATTTGTGTGTTTTACGTTCAGATATATAAAAAATTATAAATTAATAAGAATTAAGTACATTGAATAAAAATGAATAAAAATGATATTTTTATAGAAAAAGCAAAAAAAATACATGGAAATATATATGATTATAGTTTAGTTAATTATATAAATAATCACACAAAAATTAAAATCATTTGTGAACATGGTATTTTTGAACAAACTCCAAAAAAACATTTATTTGGTCAAGGATGTAAAAAATGTAATGGGGTAAAAGTATTAAACACACAAGATTTCATTAAAGAAGCAAGTAAAATACATAATAATAAATATGATTATAAATTAGTTGAATATATTAATTCTCATACAAAAGTAAAAATTATATGTTCTAAACATGGTCTTTTTTATCAAAAACCAAATAATCATTTAAATAAACAAGAATGTCCTTTATGTAAAGGTGGTGTTGGGTATTCAAAAGAAATTTGGGTAAAAATTGCAGAGAAAATTCATAATAACAATTATGATTATAGTTTAGTTGAATATATAAATTCAAATATTAAAGTAAATATAATTTGTAAAAAATGTAATAATATTTTTTCTCAGAGACCAGGACTACATATAAACAAAAAACAAGGTTGTCCTCATTGTAAAAAAAGTAATGGAGAAAAAGTAATTAAAAAATATTTATTAGAAAAAAATATTCATTTTACTCAAGAAAAAAGATTTAAAAAATGTATTTATAAAAAAGAATTACCATTTGATTTTTTTCTACCAAATAAAAACATATTAATAGAATATGATGGTAAACAACATTTTGAAGCAATAGAATTTTTTGGTGGGGAACAAGCATTTATTTTAAGAAAAATAAAAGATAATATAAAAAATAATTTCTGTAAAGAAAATAATATTAAATTAATAAGAATTAAGTATAATGAAAAAATTGAAAAAAAATTGAATTTTTTATTTAATATATAAAATAAATAATAAAAATAAACTTATATGAATAGTTTACAAAAAATAAAATTTAACTATGCCAATTCAAAATAAAGATTTAGGAAAATATAACAGACCTGATATATTTATAACAGAGACTGATAATTCAATAATTGAATTACCAATACAAGATGTTTTAATAAATTTAGTACCAGGATTTTCAAAAAAAGGACCTGTTAATAATCCAACATATGTTGATAACACAAATGATTTTGTAGCAATATTTGGTGATATTGATAAAGGATTAGAAAGAAATGAATCATATTTTCACCGAACATGTCTTAAAATGTTAGAAAGTGGTCCTATCTACGCCCTTAATTTATTAATGACAGATGACACAAGAGATAATGCATCATGGAAATCAATGTCATGTGCAACAGAATATGCTAATTCTACAACTAGCCAAATACCTTATTCAAGAATTTTTAATCGTCAAGATTTTTGGAAAAGAGATTCAGAATCATTCTTAGATTATATAAATGATCCAACAATTGATACAAATAGATTATTACATTTAACAAATTTAGGTGATAAAATAAATACTACATTTATTTATAAATCAAGTATTACTGGATTTGATATTACTTTAGAAGATTGGTATGGAGGAACAACAAAAGTCCCTACATACTTAAATCCAAAAGATTTAGTATCTGATTATTTAGTATCAGTATTAATTATTGATGGTGATTGGACAAATTATTCAGTGCTTGCTGCTGATCAAACATGGGGGACATATTTTGATGAAACTGGTCTTGACAAAACAAAAATTCAAGCATTTGTTGATGAAACAAATGTTACAACATTAGGATATTATAATACATCATTAATACCATATTTTAAAGATATAAATGGTAGAGATATGTATATAAAATCATTAATTAATAATGATACAGATAAAACAGGATTATTTTGTGCTTATGGAGAAGATTTATTATTAGATTCAGAATTTCCAAATGGAAAAGTTGATTTAATAGGAAATAGTCTTGTAGATGCAGGAACAACAACAATTGACTTCTTATCATATAATGATTCAATAATTGAAACATTAACTTATACAACACAAAATTTAGATGATTATGGAAATTCATTTGGTAATTATGCCGCTGATATGTCATCAGTATTTGTTGATACTAGAATAGGTTCAAAAACAAATCACTATATTCATGGTTGTTCAATGGGATTAACTGCAACAACATTAGTTGAATTGACTGGTGTAAAAGATGACGCTGGGAAATCTTGGTTCTATATGGATCCAAGTGTAATTCCTGAAATATATCATGATTTATTAGCAACAAATGATGTTGTTTATTTTAGTGCAACATATGATGTCATAAATGCAAATACCTTATATTATGTTGAAGATGTTACTGATAGTGGAAGACAATTCTCAATTAGTACAACTGAAGGTGGAGCACCAATTAATATTAGTGCAACCACAACATTAACTTCTTATGTACAAAAAGCAGAAATTAATTTATCTAATAATCTTGCTTCTATTTTTAATTTAGATGGGACTGGATATACATTTGATACTGGGAATACTGTAGCATTTCTTGAACCATTAGAATTTACAGGAGAACCTACAGGAACAACAACTATGAATTTAGAAAGATATGATGTTATCTATTTATCTAAAGGAAATCTTGCTCAAATGAATATATTAAAAGGTACTCAAGAAACTACTGGTGCTGCATTACCAAATTGGATAACAACTGTTGATGATTATGATGATTATGTTGTTTTAGGATATGTACATTTATCAATGACTTCTGGTGGGACTCCCGCAACAGCAGCAACAAATATTGTATTAAATGCAGATTATACTCAATTTATGTTAGATACAGATGATTTTTCAAGATGGGGGAATATTGTTGCAAGTTCTGGTTCAACAGCAACAACAAATTATATAAGATTATCATTTGGTGCAACTTCTGGTTCATCAGCAGATTATAGTAATGATTATAATAAAATAATTTATAGAAACGCGTACAATGAAATTGAAAGTAATCTTGATGATGGTAAAGGTGTTATTATTCAAAAAACATTTGGAGAAAAATTCTATATCACAACTGATAATTTCAGTTCTGTTGATCCAACTTCTTCAACTGATGGTTATATTAAAATTGATGTTGGTGCATCAGATCCAGAAAATTATTATTCTGGTGCGTTTAGTTGGTTATTATATTTCTTAGATAATGAATTTATTATGAATGATACATCAACTGATAGAATGATTACATCAACTCAAACTGTAACCAATTTAGTTGGATCAGGACAAACAACAAATGCTGGAGTAATAGGTAAATATTCAAATATATATTTAGATTATTATAATGGAATTTTATCAAATGGTGATTTTGCTTATGTTGATAATACAGTAAATCCATTAAATAAAATATATGTTAAAGCTTGGTTACAAAATACAGATATATTATATGTTGATTATACAAATGAAGATCAAACATCTCCAATTGCTATTGAAGATTTTTCAACTGATTATGAATCTAATTTATACATATACTCAAATAATTCAAATTATAAACAAACTATTGAACTTGGTGAATATCCAGATACTTCTAAATTACCTGATAATCTTTATACAATTAAAGTAGATAAAACAAGATATTCTGAAGTGGCAAAAGGTGGTTATCTTGAAGCATATTATGATTCAGATGATTTAGAAACTGGAGAAGAAGCTAAAAAATTAACAAGAATAGTAACTGTTACAATTGATACTGTTGATACAGATTTAAAAGTAATAACTTGTGATTCACCAATTTTAATTACTCAATATAGTAAAATTGTAACTGGAATATCATATATAACTCACGCATATTCAACAATTGAAGATTATGTTTCAACATATAAAGGTGTTGCATTAATACCATTCACTGTTTCAAGTGAATCATTACCAAATAAAACTGAAACAAGACAATCATCAATTTTAGATTTAATTGATCCAGAAACAAATCTTGGAAAAGGGTTAATTAATAAAAATAAAATTAGTTGGAGATATTTGGTGGATGCTTTTGGTTTAGGTTTAACCGCTGCATCTAAACAACAATATACAGATTTATGTGGTGCAAAATTAAATTCATTTGCCTTTGTTAATGCACCATCAGTTAAAACATTGAAAAAATCAACTAATCCATATTTCATAAATGATGATATAACTTTAAATACTGATTATTTAAAAGCTGGTGGTGACGAATCAAGAAACCCATCATTCTTATATTCATTCAGTACTGGTGTTGGAAGATCAACCGTTGGTTATTTCTTCCCATATGTAACCATTGATGATGATGGAGCACCTAAAGATGTCCCACCAAGTTCATATGTTGCAACAACTTATATGAATAAATTCTTAACAACTCAATCATCTATTGAACCATGGACTATCGCTGCTGGTATTTCAAATGGTAGAATTCTTAATATTGCTGATGTTGAAATGGATTTCTCAGATGATGATTTATCTAATCTTTATCAAATGGGACTTAATCCAATCGTTAAGAAAAAAGATAATGGATTCTGTATTAATTCTGAATCAACTGCACAAGTATTCCCTTATTCTTCTCTTTCTATAATTCACTCAAGAGAAGTTTTAATTGAACTTGAAAATGCTCTGTATGATATGTTATTAAAATATCAATGGAAATTTAATACACAAGAAATTAGAGCCGAAATAAAATATAGATCTGATAAAATCTGTCAAAATTTTAAAGAAAGATATGGTCTATATGACTATGATAATATTATTGATGAAACAAATAATACAAATTATATTATCGACCTTCAAATGGGTGTGTTAGATACATATATCGAAATAATTAAAGGTATGGGTATCATTGTAAATAATATAACAATCTTGAAAAAAGGTAGTATTCAATCTGGTGGTTTTAGATAATAAAATATATTAAAATGAATAAAAGAAAAAAGTCAGTAAAAATTTTACTGACTTTTTTATTTATGATTATTTATTTATGACTATTTATTATTTATATATAGGTATAAAAGAAACATAAGATGAGAACATTATTTAAAAAGAATTTAGATAAATCAGGAAAAATGTTTAGATATAAATATTTAGATGATAATTTTTCTGATATCTTAGATAAAATTTTAGATTTTTCAAAAAAAAATAAATTAATAGAATTACCATTTAAACAACAAGTTTATCATTGGTATAATAATATAAAAGAAAAACAAAAATGTTATTGTGGTAAAATGACTAAATTCAAAAATAGTACAATAGGATATTATAAATATTGTTCTAAAAAATGTATGGATTCAAGTGAAAAAACTAAAGAAAAAAGAAAAAAAACTTGTTTAGAAAAATTTGGAACTAATACACCATCAGAAAATTCTAAAATAAAAAATAAAATAATAGAAACGAATAATAAAAATTATGGGACAAATTCACCATTACAAAATATTGACATAAAAAATAAATCAATAGAAACTTTACAAAAAAATTATAATGTTGATAGTCCATTAAAATCAGAAGTAATTAAAAATAAAATGATTAAAACAAATTTATTAAAATATAATGTTGAGAATGTATCACAATTAAAAGAAGTACAAGAGAAAAGAAAAAAAACAATGCTTGAGTTATATGATGTTGAATATGCTATGCAAAATGATGAAATAAAAAATAAAATGTTAAAGAATCAAAGAAAAACATTATTATCAAAATATTTAGAATATTATAATGAATATAATGTAATTGATATTGATTTTGAAAATAAGGAATATACAATGATTTGTGATAAAAATCATAAATTTAAAATATCATATATTTTATTAAATAGTAGAAGAAAAACAAATACTAAAATATGTACTGTTTGTAATCCAATTAATAAATCAATATCTGGGTTAGAAATAGAACTTTTAGATTTTATTAAAGAAAATTATAATAACACAATATTAAAATCTGATAGAAAAATATTGAATGGTAAAGAATTAGATATTTATCTTTCTGATATTAATCTTGCTTTTGAATTTAATGGTTTATATTGGCATTCAGAATTAAATAAAGATAAATACTATCATTATGAAAAAACAGAGAAATGTGAAAAGAAAGATATACAATTAATCCATATTTATGAAGATGATTGGGTTTATAAAAATGATATTATTAAATCAATGATTTTAAACAAATTAAATAAAAGTTCTAAAATATATGCTAGAAAAACTCAAATTAGAGAAATTACTGATAATAATTTGATTAGAGAATTTTTAGATAAAAATCATATTCAAGGATTTGTTGGAGCATCAATAAAATTAGGATTGTACTATGAAGATGAATTGATTAGTTTAATGACTTTTGGGAAAAATCGACTTGGTATTGGCAAATTACAAAAATATGACTTTGAACTATTAAGATTTTGTAATAAATTGAATTATACTGTCATTGGTGGTGCAAGTAAATTATTTAAATATTTTTTAAAAACTTATAATCCAATTAAAATAGTATCTTATGCGGATAGAAGTTATTCTAATGGGAATTTATATTCAAAATTAGAATTCAAGTATTCACACAAATCAAAAATTGGTTATCATTATATTATAGACAAAATGAGAAAACATAGATTTAATTATAGAAAAAGTATATTAGTTAAAGAAGGTTATGATAAAAATAAATCTGCACATGAAATTATGAATGATAGACAATTATATAGAATTTATAATTCTGGTCATAAATGTTATATTTGGTCAAGTATTTAATTTTTAAAATATAAAAAAATTTAATATATACAAATATGATAACAAAATTATATGAAAATTCTAAAATGAATGAATTAAAAGATTTTCCTGATTTATGTTCAGAATTTATTCAAGAAATAAAAGATATTTATCCTGATAAAGAAAAATTTAAACCATTATATAGAGGGGGTGAATTATATGATAACATGAAATTATGTTGGAAAGAAAAATATATCGAATTCATGATTCTGGATCATTGAAATTTATCTACTCATTATAAACCAACCAGCTTGAGTTTCTCCTTTTATTTTCTCTGTGACTGTTTCCATAAGTTTTTCTCCTTGTGCAATCATATCAGATGCATTATATTGGAAATTTCCTGGCATGTTAAAGTTAAATCTTCCAATTGCTTCACCTAATCTAACTCTTGATAATCCAATTACATAATCTTTAAAAATTTGAGCATCAAATAAATCTTCTTGTTCAATTCTTAAATAAACTTCTAGTACTAAATCTGTAATAGATTCAGTTAATAATTGTAATCTATGATTATGATGATTAAAATCAAATTTTATTGTATCATTACTCATTTTATTAATTTCATCTGAAAAAGCACTAATAATGCTTCTATAAACTCCTAAATCTCCAGCAGTTGTCACAAATGATGTTAAAAAAGGTTGATTAGTCACACCAAGATTTATTGATAAATGAGGTGCTTGAATTCCTAATTGAAATAATGATGGATCATCTATTTTAACTATTCTAGTAATACTTTCTATTTCTTCTGGTAATATAAAATATTTATATTTTGTATATATTTCTTCTGTTAAACATAATTTATCCATGTAAAAATATGATTTAATTGTAGAAAATTGATAATTTTTGTAGAACCATTCTAAGGCATGTTCTTTTATCAATCTATATATTTCAGTATCAGGGAGTACCTTGGGAAAAAGTCCGGAAAATTGTAAATCCGCATTAACAATATCTATTAATTGTTCAATTGTAATTTGTGCCATTTGTTTATTTTGTTTATTCTAATTTCTTTTATATATTAAATTTTATTATTACAAAAAATATATAAACTTAAACTTTTGTAGCTTTTATGCTTAACTTATTTTATATATAGATTATGCTTATAACAAAAAAAGTAAAAGTTAAAATAAATAATAGATATGTTAAATATTATAAAGAATTGGGATATACTAATATTAAAGGTGGAGATGAAATAGAAATATTAGTTGAACATTTATCAGAAAAAAGCCATAATAAAGTATTAGTTGAGTGTGATAATTGTCATATTCAACAAGAGATAAAATATTATAATTACACTACAAATATTAAAAATCAAAATATTTATTTATGTAAGAAATGTAAAAACATAAAAACAGAAAAAACAAATATCAAAAAATATGGTGTTAAAACAACATTATTAGAAGAAAAAACTCAAAAAAAAATAAAAGAAACACTTTTAAACAAATATAAAGTAGATCATTATTCTAAATCTGATGAATTTAAAGATAAAATAATAAAGATAAATAAAGATAAATATGATGTTGATTATTATTTTCAAAGTAAGGAATATAAGAGAAAAAGAAAAAATATTTTTTTAGAAAAATATGGAGTAGAATTTTATTCTCAACATAAGGATTATAATAAGAAAAGAAAAAACACAACTTTAAAAAATTATGGGGTTGAACATTATTCAAAAAGTCAAGAATTTAGAGAAAAAATAACTAAGAAAATTATTAATAAATTTAAAAATTTAAATATAAATATTTTAGAAAAAAAAGATGAGACATACATAATAAAATGTGAACATGAACATGTTTATGAAATAAATAAAGATTTATTAAAAAATAGATTAAGATTTAATGTTGAAATATGCACTATTTGTAATCCAATAGATAATCATCAATCTAATAAAGAAAATCAATTATTTAAATTTATTAGAGAAAATTATAATAATAAAATTATTAAATCAGATAGAAAAATATTAAGTGGTAAAGAATTAGATATTTATTTACCAGATTTAAATCTTGCTTTTGAATTTAATGGAGTGTTCTGGCATAATGAATTATATAAAGAAAATAAATATCATTTAAATAAAACAACTTTATGTGAAGAAAACAATATTCAATTAATTCATATTTGGGAAGATGATTGGAATTATAAACAAGAAATAATTAAATCTATGATATTAAATAAATTAGGTAAAACTAAAGAAAAGATAATGGCAAGAAAATGTATTATTAAAGAAATTGATAATAATAAATCAATTAGACAATTTTTAGATAAAAACCATTTGCAAAGTTTTATAGGAAGTAAAGTAAAACTTGGATTATTTTATCAAAATGAATTAGTTAGTTTGATGACTTTTGGTAAAAAGAGAATTGCAATGAATTCAAGTTCAAAAGAAAATGAATATGAATTATTAAGATTTTGTAATAAATTAAACACAATAGTTATTGGTGGTGCAAGTCGTTTATTTAAATATTTTTTAAAAAATTATAATCCACTTGAGATTATTACTTATACAGATAGAAGTCATTCAAATGGAAATTTATATAAACAATTAGGATTTGAATTCATTCATAAAACACCGCCAAATTATTATTATGTTATAGATGGAATTAGAAAACATAGATTCAATTTTAGAAAAGATAAATTAATAAAAGAAGGATTTTCCGCAGAAAAAACAGAACATCAAATAATGTTAGATAGAAAAATATATAGAATTCATGATTCTGGTTCTTTGAAATATATTTTGAATTTTAATATTAATATATAAAATAAATATTTTATTCATATGAAATGAATAAAAAAAATATAAATATGAAATTAACAATAGATGAAAAAAAGTATCTTTGGTCAAAAATTGAATTTAAAAAAAAGAAAACTGCAAAAGAAAATGAAAATGAATTATATCATTTATTAAATAATGATAATGAGACATTTTCTGAAGATGAATTTTTAAAAATTTTAAATTCTTTAGAATATTCTTTTAAGAAAAAACTAAAAACAGGTATTATAAAAAATGAAAATTTTAAATCATTAAAAAACAAATTACCAGATAGTTGGATTGATGTTAAATATAGTGTTATTAGTGCAAAAAATAAAAGAGATAACAAAAAACCAACAAAAATTTCAAAAAAATCAGAGATAATAAATTATCTTCAAAAGAAAAATATTGATTTTGATTCTAAATCAAAAAAAGCAGATTTATTAAAATTATTTAAAAATGAAAATATAAAAACATTTTATGGATTTATAACTAACTAATATGAACTACCCACAAGCTAAAGACTTGTGTGTTTCACGTTTCATAGACTTCTCCAACGAGAACACCTCACCGTGTTTTTGTTTTAAGTCCGTTGTTCAGTCCCTGAACCAGACTATATTTTATTTAATTAACTTGGTTATCGTTAATTAATTTATTACTTTTATGATTTTATCTGAATTAAGTTTTTAATTCAGAACCACATATCATTACGTCAAAGAACATTTTAAAATAGATTTATTTTGATTAACACTGACTATTTTTATTATATATTAAATCATTAAAGTCAAAAAAGTCAAATTCATTACAAAAACTAAAGATTTTTGTGTTTTCTTTGACGGGTCACATAAAATTAGATTTAAATAATAAATATGTTAAATATTATAAATGAACTACACACAAACTAAAGATTTGTGTGTTTCTACGCCACAAGCCACAATGTAACCATTCACTTTGAGTGACGCTGGGTTGGTTCCTCAACCCGAAATTTCTTATATTTAATGCAGCGTTTATACTGCCCCACAGGAATTACATTTCCATTCCCTATCGTTTAATATCAATTCTTTATTTGTGTGTAGTTCATTACTTAATTACTACAAATAATAAAAGTTCAGATATCGAAACATAATTAATGAAATAAAGAATTAGTTATTTTAAATAAATATATTAAATTTTAAATATAAAAAATATTAAACTTTTATTAAATTTTCATTACAAATAATAAATTTTAAAAATGATTATAATTAAAGATATAAAAAAATGGATGGCTATTTTATATATTTCTGAAGAAGAATATAGAAATTCTAAGGATTATTCTAAGTATTCCCCAAATTTTGCGTCTTCCCCACCTTTTGTTATGTATAATTATATACATAAACCAAAAGTTCATTGTGTTGATGGGTTTATCATTAGTATTCAAGGACATGAAGGGACATATTCAAATCCACGTGGAATATCAAAAATATATGAAACAATGGAAATTGGATTTCCAAATCAAAAAGATAAAATAATGGTTGATAGTGATGTCAGAGGATATGTACCAATACAAGAATTACAAGATATGATTAATAGACATGGTGGAATAGATGCCACAAAATCAATATTAGATGTATGGAAATATAAAACATCTTCTTTAAAAAAATATTTAAGAGAATTAAAATTAGAAAATATATTAGAAATACCGAAAAGTAGTTAAATATTTTGTGTATATTTGCAAATTATTTATAAATATATATATTAAAAGATGGCAAAAACTAAATTATTATTAAATTCATTAACTGTTTTATGTAAAAATATTATTGAAGTAAAAATTAATAATATATCTTATTTTAAAATTGATTATAAAAATAAAGAACAACAATTTTATAGATTAATTAAAAAGAATAAAAATAATATTACATTTTTATCTTTTCTTTCAATATATTATACAGAATTTCTGTTAAAAAATGGAAATATACATAATTTAGAAGATTATGCTCATCTATATTTATATAAAGATATGGTAATTAAGAGACATTATATAGATAATATAAAATTGTCTCCAGAACAATTTGAAAATCATCCAAAAAGAAAACAACATATAAGAATGAAAGTTCTCAAAAAATTATTAAAGAAAAATGATGAAATTTTTTAAAATATTATTAATATTTATTTTAATTACTAGTAATTTTAATTTTCAAATTCAATCTATATCTTTTCAAGAACCAGAAAAAATATATGATTTAATATTAGATACAACTAAATTTAATAAAAATTTAGCAGAATTATATATTGAATTGATTGATTCTAATATGAACTACACACAAACTAAAGATTTGTGTGTTTCACGTTTCATAGACTTCTCCAACGAGAACGCCTCACCGTATTTTTGTTTAGAGTCCGATTTCTGTCCCAGAAACAGACTTAAATATTTT
>Ga0222628_1000766_pt1 | contig 11918 bp, 8 predicted proteins | sample AntAcemetageno95_FD_179860 | JGI IMG/M metagenome (GOLD analysis project Ga0222628, IMG submission 179860) | Saline water microbial communities from Ace Lake, Antarctica - #95 | ecosystem: Environmental > Aquatic > Non-marine Saline and Alkaline > Saline | place: Antarctica: Ace Lake | collected...
GATTATCCTATGCTCGAATGTCCTAAATGTAGCCACACTAAACTTAAAGGGACTTTGGTGCCAATTGATATTTATAACTCTGATTTTAAGAAATAATCACTTCTTATTTCTTTCGTATACTCTTTTCCCAAGAGTATACTTTTTTTGTTTGTTTCGAGATATAGAATTTCCTAATAAACAAAAAAGGAATCAAATGATGATTGATTCCTTTTTACATCTATTTTATAAAAATCGTTCCTAATTGAATCCTTTAATACACTCTCCCACTACCTCACTTATTGTAGGGTGAGCATGAATAATATTCTTGTATTCATTTATGTTTATGTTCTTATACATAATTGAAGTCACTTCATGAATTAAATCAGAAGCATGAACTCCAATTATATGACAACCAACTAATATATCAAATTCATCAACAATCATCTTTAAAAAGCCATCAGTTTCATTCGCACATTCTGCTTTAGCATTAGTTTTAAACAAATATTTGTTTGTTCGATAAACTTTACCTTCAAGTTCTTGTTCTGTCAATCCTACAGTTGCAATTTCAGGAAAACTAAATACAACACTTGGAACTTGTTTAAAGTTGATATCCATATCTTTATTCAAAATATGGCTAACAGCTTTGTATCCATCATATGTCGCTTTATGAGCTAACATAAGTATTCCAGTAACGTCACCAATTGCGTAGATGTTATCGATACTTGTTTGAAAAAACTCATTCACAGCTATTCCAGTTTTTGATAATTTGATTCCTTGGGTTTCAAGATCTAATCCTCCATAGTTTGGTGCTCGACCTGTACTTAGGAGTACATAATCAGTTTCGATTTCAATCTCTTTATTTTTACTGTCAATAACAGCGAAATAAGTAGAGTCTCTTTTGATTAGTTTCTTAAAAGATGAGCCAGTATATATATTTATTCCTTGACGCTTGTATAAATTACGAGCTCTTTTCTTTATATCTTTATCAAGAGGAGGTAATATTTCCTTCTCATATTCAACAAGTGTGATTTCACAATCAAAATAGTTGAATATTGTAGCCATCTCACACCCAATAACTCCAGCTCCGACAATTACCATTTTTTTAGGCATCTTCTTTAGACTAAGTATTCCAGTAGAATCGTTTACTATAGGAAGATCATTTCCTTCAAATTGTAATACCTTCGGCACTGATCCTGTAGCAATAATTATGTTCTTGGTTTTGATGATTTCTCCATTTACTTCAACTTCGTTTTTGGAGATGATTTGAGCTGTTCCTTCAATAAGTTCAATTCCAAGTTTTTTAATTGTTGTTATTATATTATTTACTTGATTCGAAACAATTGCTTCTTTTCTAGATTTAATCACTTCATAATCAACTGTAAAACCATCTACATTCACTCCAAAAACATCAAGTTCCTTCATGTCTTTAATAGTACTTGCGTTATGATACAAAGCTTTTGTAGGAATACATCCATAATTTAGACATGTTCCTCCAACTTTATGTTTTTCAATTAGAACAACATCTAATCCATGTTCTTTAGCAAAGATTGCTGCATCAAATCCTCCTGGTCCTGCACCTATAATTACTAGATCTTTCATTCTAGTAAGTCACGGTACTTAACAAGTGGTTTTCTAGCGGCAGTTGCTTCATCTAGTCTTTTAACCACAGTAGTGTAAGGAGCACCCTTAACTAAATCAGGAGTAGTTCTCGCTTCTTCTGCTACAGTCTTCATTATTTTTATAAAATCATCAAGTGTTTCTTTACTTTCTGTTTCAGGGGGTTCAATCATAATAGATTCTTTAAAGACAAGTGGAAAATAGATTGTTGGGGGATGAACATCATAATCAAGTAATCTTTTTGCGACATCTAATGTTGTAACATGATGTGATTTATCAATTAAACCATCAAAGACAAATTCATGTTTACATACTCCTTTAATAGGAAGTAAATAATCATCTTTTAATGACTCTTTGATGTAGTTAGCGTTTAATACGCTAAATCTTCCAATATTACCCATGTTTTCTTTACCAACAGATAATAAATACGTATATGCTTTAACAACAACTCCAAAATTCCCATAGAAATGAGATATTTGACCAATTGCAGTATCATTTGAATCTTCAATTATGTATTTTTCTCTTACCTTTTTAATCACTGGACTAGGTAAATATTTAACTAAATGTTTCACAACTCCAACAGGACCACTACCTGGTCCTCCTCCCCCGTGAGGGGTAGAGAATGTTTTATGCAAGTTAATATGCATAATGTCAAATCCCATATCTCCCGGTCGTGCTAACCCAAGAATTGGATTTAAGTTTGCGCCATCATAATATAATAATCCACCAGCATCATGTACTAGTTTTGATATTTCACAAATATCCTTTTCAAATATTCCAGTAGTATTAGGGTTCGTAAGCATGATTCCAGCTACTTCATCGTTTAGTGCTTCTTTTAGACTTTCTAAATTTACAGTACCATCTTGATTTGATAAGACCTCTACTGTATCAAATCCAGCAACAACAGCACTTGCAGGATTCGTTCCATGAGCACTATCAGGTATAATAATTTTAGTTCTTCTAGTATCTTTACGATCCATATGATACTTTTTCATAATCATTAGACCTACAAGTTCACCGTGAGCCCCAGCATAAGGATTTAATGAGTATGTATCAAGACCACTAAGTTCACTAAGTATTCTTTGTGTTTCATAATATATCTCAAGTACACCTTGAAGTGAATCAAGGTGTTGATATGGATGCATACTAAATAACGGATTATTAGCAATATCCTGGTTAAGCTTAGGATTGTATTTCATAGTACAAGATCCCAAAGGATAAAATCCTTTTTCAACACCAAAGTTTTTAAATGAAACATTTGTATAATGTCTTACTGCTTCTAACTCACTTACTTCAGGTAATTCAGCAAGTTCATCTCGAAGTAAGTCTTTATTTATAACGTGATTCTTAAATTCACTTTTAGGAAGCGAATATGCTTTTCGGCCTTTTTTAGAAATCTCAAATATCAATTTATCGTAGTACATTATAATACCTCCAATATACTGACTAATTTGTCAATTTCTTCTTTTGTTCTTTTTTCAGTTGCCGAAAACAAAACCATATTCTTTTTAGATATATCATATTTACCAAGAGCAAGTGGTCCTAAAATACCTGCTTCTGCTAATTTTTCGTTCATCATTGATGGATCTAAAGTAGTTTCAATAACACAATCTTTAAAGAAATCATGTTTGAATACTTTTTTAAATTTAGGTAATTTAGTAACTTCATCATATAAATAATGAGTTGCATTAACACTATTTGTTTGAGCTTCAATAATACCTTGTTTACCCATTACAGCAGTATACACTGTTACAAATAAGGCAAGCAAACTTTGATTAGAACAAATGTTTGAGTTTGCTTTATCTCTTCTAATATGTTGTTCTCTTGCTTGAAGAGTTAATACAAATGCACGTTTTCCTTCACTGTCTTTTGTAACACCACAAATACGTCCTGGCATTTTACGCATCAACTTTTTAGTTGTTGCTAAATAGCCAATATATGGTCCCCCAAATTGAAGAGGAATACCAAGTGTTTGCCCATCGCCTACTGCGATATCAACACCATATTCAAATGGTGTTTTTAAGATGCTTAACGCACTTAAATCATGATTCATGATAAAAAGACCTTTTGATTCATCTAAGATGCTTCTATATCCAGAGTAATCTTCGATAATTCCATAAAAGTTTGGGTTTTGAACGATAATTCCAGCGTATTCTAAAGAATTTTTGTTTTTAAAGTCTTCTATACTTGTAACTCCGTTAACTTCATCAATATAATCAACAACTATTCCACGGTACATTGCATATGTTTCAACAACTTTTAAAATATTAGGATTAATTGTTTTAGAAACTAGAATTTTCTTTGTTTTTTTAACATTTGTTGCCATAAACATTGCTTCAGCTGTAGCTGTAGCACCATCATACATTGATGCATTTGAAACATGCATTCCTGTTAACTCTGAAATGATACTTTGGTACTCAAAAATATATTGAAGAGTACCTTGTGATATTTCAGGTTGGTAAGGTGTATAGGCCGTTAAAAATTCTTGTCTTTCAATAATATGTCTAATAACCGAAGGAGTATAATGATCATATGCTCCTGCGCCTACAAAAGGAATTAAGTACTTGTTTTTAGCGGCAAGATCTGCAAATCTTTTGTAAATTTCAAGTTCACTATGTGATTTGGGTATATTTAAGTCCTTACCCAACATTTCACTTGGAATTTCATGAAACAAATCATCTATACTGTCTACCCCAATTACCTCTAACATTTCCTGAATGTCTTTTTCTGTGTGAGGTAAATATTTAAACATAGTTAATCACTCCTATTCACAGATTTCTTTATATTCTTCAGCACTAAGTAATTTATTAATTTCTGATTTATTTTCCATTTCAACTTTTACGATCCAGTTTTCATATGGATCCTCGTTTATAAGTTCAGGTGCATCTTCTAAATCATCATTTACAAGAACAATAATTCCTGTGATTGGACTAAGTACATCTGATGCTGCTTTAACTGATTCAATTGCTGAGAATTCTTCTCCAGCTTCTGCTTGGTCTTCTTCTTCAGGTAATTCAACAAAGACTATTTCTCCTAGACTTTCTTGTGCATAATCAGTGATACCAATATATGCAAATCCTTCTTCTACTTTTACCCATTCGTGTGTGTTTGTGTAATACAATCCTTTTACAATTTTACTCATTTTTCTTCCTCCTCTTAATTCTTATAACTTTTTTGATAGAATTTCTTATTGCGAACTACAACTTTTTTTCTTTTGCCACGTACATCTACTGTTAACTCTGTTTTCAATTTATCATAAGGTCTATCAATCATAGCGAGTGCAACTGTTTCCCCAGTACATGGTGATTTGTAACCGGTGGTTACTTCACCAACTAGCGTATCATTATGATAGACTTCGTACCCATGTCTAATAATTCCCTTGTCAAGTAGTTTAAGTCCAACGATTCTTCTTGTTGTTCTATTAAGTTTTTGAGCTACTAGTACATCTTTTCCTATAAAATTACCAGCATCAAGTTTAACTGCAAATCCAAGACCGGCTTCAAGTGGTGAAATATCTTTAGAAAGTTCATTTCCGTAAAGTGGAAGTGCTACTTCAAAACGCAAGGTATCACGACATCCTAATCCGCAAGGCATAACATTTTCTTTACCCTCGGCTAAAATTTCGTTCCACACGTTTAATATTACATCGTGATCAGCGTAAATCTCAAAACCATCTTCACCAGTATAACCTGTTCTAGATACTAAAACGTCCTTATTGTTTATTTTCATGTATTGGAATGTAAAGAATGGTAATGTTGTAAGATCAAAGTCAGTCAATTTATTAAGTATTTTTTCAGCTAGAGGTCCTTGTAAGGCAACTTCTGAAATATTCTCTGACTCATTTGTTAATGTGCAATCAAATGTATTGTTTTTTGTTGCCCAATCAAAATCTTTGTCAATATTTGAGGCATTAACAATCATGATGAATGAGTCTTTATTAATTTTATATACTAATAAATCATCTACTACTCCACCAGTTGGGTAGCACATCATTCCATATAATACTTGGTTATTATTCATCGTTACTACATCATTTGTAAAGATGTTATCAACGAATTTTTCAGCTTCTGTTCCTTTTACATAAAATTCTCCCATGTGAGAAACATCAAACATTCCTGCTTTTTCTCTTACATAGTTATGTTCTTCCGTAATAGATGTATATACAACCGGCATCATAAATCCAGCAAAGTCCACCATTTTTGCGTTTGCTAAAAGGTGACTATCATAAAGCACTGTTTTTTTCATAATCAATCTCCTTTGAATTGTTTTAAGGCCTGGTAAGAGCTTCTTACAAGTGGTCCGCTAGCTGTATATCTAAAGCCCTTTTCAATTCCTTTTTTCTTATACATTTCAAATATCTCTAAACTAACATATTCTAATACTGGAACATGTTCTTTTGAAGGCCGTAAGTATTGTCCGATTGTAATAATATCACAACCAACGCCTCTTAATTCATCCATTAAAGCTAGTACTTCTTCAGGTGATTCACCAATTCCAACCATTATTCCAGATTTTGTAAGAATGTTTGGATTAATTTCTTTGGCAGTTTTTAATAGATTTAAGCTTCGTTTATAATCAGCATTATCTCTAAATCCTGGGTACAACCTTTCAATTGTCTCTAAATTATGATTCAGTACATCTGGTTTAGAATCAATTACTCTTTTAAGAGAGTCATAATCTCCCATAAAATCAGGAATTAATACTTCAACTGTTGTATTTGGTCTTTTCTCTTTAACAAGTTCGACACATTTCACAAATTGAGTTGAACCATAATCTTCTAAGTCATCTCTTGTAACGGATGTAATAACTAAATGTTTTAAATCCATTACTTCAACTGCCTTTAAAATATTTGCAGGTTCATTTGAGTCTACTTTCAATGGAACACCATGTGTAACATCACAGAATCTACAATTTCTAGTGCAATGATTTCCTAAAATCATGAATGTAGCTGTTTTACTTGCAAAGCATTCTAATTGATTAGGACAACTTGCTTCCTGGCAAACCGAATATAAGTTATGTTGCTTGAGAAGTGCTCTTATTTTTTTTGTTTCTTTATTCAAGTTCTTCATATCAATTTTTAAGTAATCTGGTTTGCTTATTCTTGCTTTCTTTCTTTTTCCAAAGAATAACTCCAAAAACTCACTTGTTTTGAGTTTATAGATGAATTCTTTTACTCTTAATCGTTTTAAGATTTCCATAAAGCTGTCATAATCGTATTCGCAGTCTATAAAAGCGTTTTCAAAGTCTTCTATTTTTTTGAGACTAAAATAGTCTCCATTTATCTTCATATCTTTAACTTTATTTTTTTTAACTTGAACAGATACTGATATATTTCCAGCATCAAATTTTATTTTATTTTCGATTTCATGTTTTGGACTTTTACCGTAATTCCAACTATCTGTATAAAACTTCTTACTATATTCAGATATCTTATCTAAATCGAGTGTTTTATAGTCAACAGATGTTGTCGTTATTTTCTTGACAATGTAATCATATAACTCTTCTAGACTCATGTCTAGTAAATCACCAATATTTACTACCCTTGCCTTTACACTAGTGATAGCGTGACTAGTAAGTTTTGATTTATCTGGTGTTAGACTTCCTACTAATTTATTGAAGTCAGTTTTAAATAAAATTGTACCATGCATAACCATTCTATCTTTATAAATATATTCAGCGTTACCACTAAATTTTTTTCCATTTGATAAGATATCATTTCTTCCAGTGAACTTTGCATCAATTCCTAAACTTTTAATTGTGTCTACAATATGGTTTACTTGACCTCTAAAAATATCTGAATGACTCTTATTACTTGTTATAAAAGAAAACTGAAGACAGTTAGGATCAGTATAAACTGCTCCACCTCCACTATTCCTTCTTACTACATGAATGGAGTTATCATTGACAAAATCTTCATCTATTTCGTATCTAGTTACTTGGTGTCGTCCAATCATTACTGTAGGCTCAACACTCCACAATAAAAAGATATCACTTTTATAGTCATAATCTTTGATCAAATACTCCTCTAACCCAAAATAAAAACCACAGTGATCAATTTTGTTAGTTTTAGTATCTATATAAAGCATTTCATCACCATCTTTCTACAACACCATCATACCATAATTATATTAAATTCCAAGAAAATTTTTCAAAAAAAAGACAAGAATTTCTTGTCTTTTTATGTTACTCAAATTTCTTCTTATAATCATCAGAAAAGCGCATTCTTACTTGGTGATGTGCATCCACAATTATTTTTTGTTTAGTCTGTGGATTAACTGCTTCCTTAGCTGGCATGAGGATTGTTGTGATTAATCCAATTCCATCTAATTCTACATCATTTCTCTTAGCAAGTTCTTCTGTGATTACTTTGCTAAAAGTACCTAAGAATTTATTGCTTTTATTTTTACTTAATCCACTTTCTTCAAATATCTTTTCAATGATATCAGCTTTCGTTTTTGTGATGACAACTACTTTTGGTTTTGAAGGTTTAGGAATTGGCACTTCAACTACTTCTTCCTTCAACACTTTTGGAGTTGGAATAGGTAGCTCTTCTTTAACTATTTCAACAGGTTCAATTGTTTCTTGTAAAGGTGTTTCCTCGACAATAACTAAGTTTTCTGCGACAAATTCCTTGAATTCTTCAGAGAAACGCATTCTCACTTGGTGATGTGCATCCACAATTATTTTTTGTTTTGTTTGTGGATTAACTGCTTCCTTAGCTGGCATTAGGATTGTTGTGATTAATCCAATTCCATCTAGTTCTACATCATTTTTCTTGGCAAGTTCTTCTGTGATTACTTTACTAAAAGTACCTAAGAATTTATTGCTCTTATTTTTACTTAATCCACTATCTTCAAATATCTTTTCAATGATATCAGCTTTTGTTTTTGTAACCATAACTGGTTTTGTTTTTGAAACAGTAGGTTTTGGATTTACTGGTGAAGTTTCTTTAGATGCTTTTGGAGTTACTATTTCTTCTTTAACCAAAGCTTTCTTGGCTACTGTTTTAGCAACTACTACTTTAGCTTCAGGTACTGTTTCTTCTGCTGTCTCTTCTAATTCGATATCATCTTGATTTTTTTCCTTTTTCCAAAATAGCCAATTAATGCTTTTTAATTTATTTAGGAATCTAACAAAGAAGTTATTTTTTTTAGTTTTTTCTTCTCCGTCTTCAAGAGTTTCATCTTCTAACACATTATTAGGATCTTTTTCTTTTTTCCAAAAGAGCCAATGTATACTTTTTAATTTATGTAGGAATCTAATAAAGAAGTTATCTTTTTTAGTTATAACTACTTCATCTTCAAGAATTTCATCTGATTCTATAACATCTATCTCTTCTTTTTCTTCTTTTTTCAAACTGTTTTCAAGGTTACGTTTTGTGAAGAACGGTAATTTAATGTCTTTTATTCTATCTCTTAAGGTAGCATTATCTTCTTCGATAGTTTCATTCTCAATAATTTCTTCTGGTGTGTCTATATCAGTATATCTTGATTTCTTTGTTTTGATTATATCACTATAAATTTTAGTTTGTGAAAATTCTAGATTTTCTTTCTTAACTAAAGTTCGTCGGTAATCTTTTACATCAACAAGTTTTGCTTCTCTTTGCAAGATAGTATAAATTACTCTTGCTGCTATTAAGAATACCATCATTATAATGAACAAAGTCCATAGTGAACCCTTATAAAAAGCATTCCCATCACTAATAGTGCAGAATACTGTTTGTTCACCACAACTGATTGCTCCACTCATAACTGCGAATAACAGATCAATTATTAATAAGGTGAAAGTAGTAATAGTTACAAACAAAGAAACGTTCAATAACTTTTGCAATAGTAATTCAGTTCTAGACATATAACCACCCCAGTCATTTATATTTTATAACATTTATGGTCAAAAGACAAAAAAAAGTAAAAATATTTTTTTAATAATAGTAAACTCAATATGATTTAAATGATATAATTTTATTATATAGGAGGATTAAAATGGATAATAAATCAAGTAGCATTCAAAAAAAAGCTTTCTTTAGTGCCACAATTATTCTCTTTGCTTTACTAATAATAACTGGTGTTTTAACTTATTTTATTCCAAGTGGGACTTATCAATATGAAGTAATAGATGGCATTAAAAGAGTTATTCCAGATTCCTTTGCATATACAAACACTGGAAATCTACCCTTTTACAGAATATTTACAGCACCATTTGAAGTATTGTTTGCCGATGGCAACACAATAGTAATTGCTATAATACTCTTCTTATTGATTATTGGCGGTAGTATTAAACTCTTAAATAAGATTGGAGTAATTGAATATCTCATTTTTCAAATTGTAAATAAATTTAAAGATAAAAGATATTTACTTCTTAGTTTAATTACTCTTATGTTTATGTCAGTTGGAGCTTTTATAGGTGTTTTTGAAGAGATAATACCATTAGTACCTATCATGATTATTCTAAGTAAGAAGTTAGGGTGGGATGTAAAAATAGGTCTTGGTATGAGTGTTCTTGCAGCTGGATTTGGTTTTTCAGCTGCTATCACTAATCCATTTACTATTGGAGTTGCTCAAGGACTTGCTGAGCTCCCAATATTTAGTGGCTATCTCTACAGGTTAATTATTTTCATAATAATATATTTTATTCTTATAACTTTTTTAATATATCACGCCAAAAAAGTTGATACAGGTATTAAAGAAGACTTAACTCTTGATGAGAATATAAAACCTAATAAAATGGCTATATACTGGTTTTTTGGTTCATTTAGCTTAATGATAATAAGTATTATATTGTCACCGTTTATCACGTTCTTACAAGACTATAATTTGATTTTAATAGCCTTCTATTTCCTAATTGGTGGTATTGGTAGTGGATTATTTAGTAAACTGAAAAATAAGGATGTTTTTAAAACATTTTTGAGTGGTTCAATGGACTTAGCACCAGGTATTATATTAATCTTACTTGCTACTGGAGTTAAACAAGTTATTACTACTGGAGAAATAATGGATACGATTTTATTCAAAGTCGTTGAAGCAATTGATGGTCAGTCAAGTTTCATAGCAGTAATCGGAGCATTCTCATTTACTCTTCTAGCAAACTTCTTTATAGGTAGTGGATCTGCGAAAGCATTTATTATTATTCCTATACTAAATCCGATTTTTGATTTAACTAATATTTCAAGACAACTTGAAGTACTAGCGTTTCAACTAGGAGATGGATTTTCAAATATGTTCTATCCAACTAATGCTGTACTGCTTGTAGCCCTTGGGCTAGCTGGATTTTCTTATTCAAAATGGTTTAAATGGACTGTATTATTGCAGTTGGTAGTGATTGTTATGTCAATAATATTCTTGTATATAGGATTGAAGGTGGGGTACTAATGTTTGTATATTCTAATAATTATGAAGAGATGAAAAATGATTTATTAAAGGAAATTAATAAATTAAAACAAAAAGGTTACCATATATTCTCTAAAAAGCACGAAGTAGTAGATGATTTATTCATTGATAAAATAACTATTAAAGCAAAAAGCGATCTCAAAAACCGCTTAGTTTTATGTACTGGCCTACATGGAATCGAAGGATATGTTGGCCATTCTGCTTTAAAAACTTTCTTCAATGAGATTTTAGAACTACTAGATGATAGTACTGAGGTAGTAATATATCATGTTCTAAATCCATATGGCATGAAAAATTTGAGAAGAACAAATGAAAATAATGTAGATTTAAACAGAAATTTCTCTAAAAATAGTTTTCAAAGTAAAAACAAAGAATTTGAGAATGTAAAACACTTCTTTGAACCTAAATCATATAGCACCTCAAGAACTGCTAAATTAAATTTTTATAGTTCTTTAACAAAAATGATTACGAAACATGGAACTGAAACTTTAAAAAGAGCCACTCTTCTAGGACAAAAGGTCCAAAGTAATGGATTATATTTCTCAGGAACAGAATTTCAGGAATCTACAAAATACTTTTTGACTGAACTTGATAATATTTATTTGGATGCTGTAAATGTTGTTTTAGTAGATATTCATACTGGATATGGTCCTAGGTATCAGATGAGTATTGTAAATTCAAAGTTTGAGAAAGACTCTACTTTAGATATGATTGAGAAAATGGATTATCCACTAATTTTAGGTGTAGGAACTTCAGATTTCTACGATATTGATGGCGATATGATTGAAAGAGCATATGAAATACATAAAGATAAGAAAGCAACATGTAATTTGTACGCTACTTGTTTTGAATTTGGAACACTAGGTGACTCTACTTTAAAAACAATAGAAAGTCTTAAAGCAATGTTATTTGAAAATAGTTCGTTTTTTAAAGCAC
>Ga0222628_1000767_pt1 | contig 11911 bp, 22 predicted proteins | sample AntAcemetageno95_FD_179860 | JGI IMG/M metagenome (GOLD analysis project Ga0222628, IMG submission 179860) | Saline water microbial communities from Ace Lake, Antarctica - #95 | ecosystem: Environmental > Aquatic > Non-marine Saline and Alkaline > Saline | place: Antarctica: Ace Lake | collected...
AGATACTAAAAGAGGTGTAGATGTTGTTGCAAAAACCTTGTGGAACAAGCATTGTATGTTTCATGATATGAAGAAATCGGATTTTGGTAAGAAAACGATTATCAATGGCGAAGAATTTAAAATCACTGGAATTAAGCCACGTTCAAGAAATTCAATCACTTGCACAAGAACAAGAGACAATAAAGGTTACAAAATCTCTTCTTCAATGGTAAAAGCTGGAATGACAAAATAAAAAACATGAAAGACTCAACTTATATCAAATTATTGAAAGAAATAGGTGTTCCAGAAAGTCTCTGGAACACTATCAATAAATCTAACGTAGAATCAATTATCAACGAAGACAATCAGCCTGATAAATTTTCTGCTAATTGTACATATCATGCAATTGATAAACGTACAAAAAAGAAAGTTGCTTTCGGTAGCAAATATACTTATTTGAGACCGGCGCCTTTAGTTCGTAGATTTGAAGAAGAAGATTTTCGTATTGATAATGATAAGAACTTCCTCATAGTAATCACACCAAAGTCTGACCCAATCGAAATGGAAGTTTCAGATTTTCTAGAAAAATATAACGAACAGATAAACTCATAAAAACTTTTAATTTGCGGTTAAAATACTTACATTTGACCGTAAACTTTTTAACAAATCAGAGTATAATAACTAAAATAAATAAGAATTATGGAATGGTATTGGTATGTAATTTTAGGTAGTATAGCACTTTCAGTAGGCATCTACTTTATAGCAATGAAAAATTCAAAGGTAGCTCCTGATGAGTTAGCTAACGAAGAAGAAGCAAAAGTCATTAACGAATTTGCAGAGATATTTGATGAACCAATGGTAAAACCAGCGGTTACACAAGGGGGTGAAAGTATTAAATATGACGCAAGTGTCGTAGTGAAGCTCAGTGGAATGAATGTCCCACCTAAATTTGAAGATATGTCTGTTAAAGAAATCCAGCAAGCAGTATCAGAAATGACAGGTGTTTGGATTAAACTAGACAGATACATCGAAGACAAAGATGAGTATAAGCGAGCAATGCTTAAGACTGCTATGGAATGCCTAGAGCATTTTGAGTCACAATCTAAGGAAGAAGTAGTAATTGAAGCTGAGAAAGGTCATGTAGATGAGGAACAGGCAGCAGGTAGAGTTTTCCGAAATGAAGATGAAACATCTAAAGAATGCATGATAAAAAAGGAAATTGGAACTGAAATGTCACCGTCAGTAACATGTAAACAACCAGGACCAGCGAAAAGAATGTTAGATAATATGATTAAAGACAACGAAAGAAATATTCCAGATATGTCTGCTTGGAATGAACGTAAAATTACAAATTATGTATTTGAAGAAACAGGAATTGATATTCTTCAAATTGACAATACTGAGAACGTTTGGGTTACTAGTTACAATCAATGGAAGATTAAATATATTCTTTTAGCTAAAGAACAATTGAACAATTACTATGATAAGCGTGATGCTTACAAGGAAGTTCAAAACTCTGAGAGTGAAGTTCATCCTGCTATTCCAAATTTTGAGAACCGTAATTGTACTGAAATTGGCGAATACGTTATAGGTCTTACAGGTACTGACCCAGCAATGGACAGTTCTATGAAAGCTTATATTGCTGACTATGTGGAATACAAACAAAACTATATTAAGACTGCCCAGGGCATTTTAAACAAGTTCTATGCAGAAGGTATAGCCGATAAGCTTCCAGAAGAAACTGGTACTATTGCAATAGAAAAAGAAATTGTTAACTTCAATGAAATGAGTACAATTGAAATTGCAGATTATGTTCTTGAGACAACTGGCATTGACCCTAAACTTATTGCTAACGACTGGGACTTTGAACCTGATTACAGCATATACAAAACAAACTTTATCAAGCTTTCTAATGATATTATCGAAGCATATATGTTTGAAACTCAAAGTCAATATGCTGAACATATGGCTGGATTTGATACAGCTACGACAAAAGAAATCACAAAATATGTTAAAGATATCACAAATATTGATATCAAGAAAAACATGCCACAAATTGAAGATTACGATGAATATAAATTAAGTCTTATCTTCACTGCAAAATCAACGTTATTCGACTTTCATAAAGGAGTTGATAAGATTGCTCAAGCAGCTGAGAAGATTGAATTTATTGACATGGACACTACTGAAATTGTAGATTATGTTGAGAGCATCACTGGCAGAAACGCACAAAGAATCGTTTATGAGTTATATGGACATCCTGACCAGTACAGTGAGTACAAGCGTTACGTAACTGATATAGCTAGTCAAATATTAGCGGAATATCAAGAAGATTTGAAGATTACTGACGGTGGTCAAGTAATATCACAGAGACTTAAAATTGCAATTGAACCTGCTTACGCAGTTGATGCAATGAAAGAATCTACTGCAGAAACAATTGACAGTAAGAATATTGAAAAGCTTCCTGAACATCTTAATCTACTTAAGCATGAATTAGGTACTCCAATTGATGAACATATGAAGCAATGGCAATCTGAAATGAATAAAGCAGGTGAACATATCGAAATGTTTCTCAAGACTTTTGTACCAGACTATAATAAAGTTTTATCAGAAGCCACTAAAGTAACTGGAACTATGATGGACTTTACTGTTATCAAAGAAGCTGAAGAAGTTTATAAGAAATGTAAAGAAGATGGTAATTTCCAAGCTTTAACTACAGAGATTGATTTACTTAAAGCTGATAAGATTAAGTTTGTAAAAGAACAGAGCTTTGAGAAAGCTGCCAACACTAGAGAAACTGAAAGAGAATATCTATACTTATTAATGAAGATTGAAGGTGGTGATATTAAAGGTCACCTATCTGACGAGAGAGCAGACGAATTATTACAAGAGTTTACTACAAAGGAACTTGAAGATGTACGTCAAGAACAGATATCTGATACTGAATATGAAGAGAGAATGGAAGATTATCTTACTGCAGTAGAAGATGCATGTCAGTTTGGTCAAGAAATACTTGGTAAGAAACATGAAAAACCAGTTGGAATTAAAGATGATATTGTTGCACTTATTTCTAAGCAAGAAATCTTACCTGGTGAACTGACTGTACCTGGTAACAAAATCAGTTATGAACAGTATAGGCATCTTCATAATACTCTTGAAACATTTGGCATTAAGACTATTTACGAACAGTTAAATAAACTGTCTAGCAAAGAACTTCAAGAATTGCTGCATAATCTGAAATAAACTTTAAGATTGCGAAACAATTTGGTACTTTAGTATAGAACAATAACTAATACAATTATAAAATGAAGAAATTATTTTTAGCTTTAACAATCGTTGCAATGTTTGCATTTGCATCTTGCTCAGTTAACACATCAGATAATATTAATATCGATACAGATGACATCACTTACGTAAAAGACACTCGAACTGGCTTATGTTATGGTATCATAGCATCAAGAAAAGCAATGAGTACTGATGCAACAGGTTTAGGAGTAACTTGCGTTCCTTGTGAAGCTGTAGAAAAATATCTAGAAGATTAGATAAATAAAATAGTTGTTAGAGACTCACAATAATAAAATGGAAAGATACCGTGTGAGACGGCGGTTAATTGCTAACAATTTTTAAAAGTTCTTTGATTTAATGGGGGTGTTCTTGGCATTTGACAGGATTGAACACGAAATTGTAAGCATGTAGTGAGATGTAATCTATCACTTTAATCTACGGTTGCAAAAGTCTTAAACGGCGAAACAACAAACAAAGTAGCAGGTGAAACTGTTATGGCGATGGCTGTCTAATCAGATTAGATAATCCGTTCCATCACTTTAAGAGTGTGCTTGAAGCTCTTATTTTAGTGATGTAAACCAACTTCAAGATAAGCGGTTACCTAGCTTTACGGGATACTGATGAAAACCAAAACGTTTAGCATGTCTTAATAAAGAGTTTGTTTATTAGCTCACATATAGACATTATCCGGAAAGATAAACTACACATGTAGAAGGCAAATTTTTTGCAATTTATGGACCGGAGTTCGACTCTCCGCACCTCCACCAATATTTAAAATAAAACGACACAATGATAATTAATTTTTAGAAAATGAACTTAAATCAATCATGGCGTATTGGTAAACTCACAGAGCAAATCAATACTGAAGCTAAGAAAGAAGCTACAAATCACGAAACAATCAAAGAAAAAGCTCGTGAAATTATTAAAATCTTAGATGAGCCAGCAGGCACTGTAAAGGTGTAAAAATAAAAACAACTCGTGAAATTAGAAAGTACATTACCTTATGCTATCACGATAGCAGCAAAGGCTACAGAGATAGATAATATCAAAGTAATTCCAGTAAATTCAGAATGTGGAATAGCTCAGAGTTTTTGGGCCTTTCGTATTTTTAATTACAAGAAAAGACTTGTTAGAAGAGCAGTAAGAAATTTGAATAGAGATATACGAAAAGCTTTGAAAAAAGACCCTAACGTTAAACTATACATCTATGCACTTGCTTATCATGAGTACTATGATTATACAATTCATTTACATATGGATTATAAAATCAAATAAAAATAACAAAGTAAAATGGCAACAGAAATTTCAATTGAAAGTAAAGGTGTTTTAGATGCATCTAGTAAAATGCATTCATCTTCAGCAGCTTTTATAGTAGTTGATAAATTTTTAGTAACGCAAGTTGATAGAACAAGTAATTATCAAATAAAAGCTTGGTTTAAAACTTATACTGACAAAGACGCATATGAAAAAGGTTATGAAGTATTTGCTCCAGCTGATAATGCCGGAGATTATAAAGCAATTCCGAAATTTGTTGAATTTATTCAACCTTATGCAGAACTTGAAAAACAAGGCATTGTTAAGATAATCCGTGTATATTTAAACGTATATTTAAAATCAATATACGGTGGTATATTTTAAAATAAAAAATTAATCTTTATGAAAAAAGAAAGCAGGTTAGATAGCTCGTAAAAGTCCTTTGTTCAATCAAAGGCATTATGCAAACAATTCACAGTTTATGGAAGGTAGAATTGACCCATCAGATGGGTTATCAAGCCCCATACTTCTTCGTAGAAACTAACTACGTAGTTGTAAGCAATAAAAGCAAGCATGTTAATATCGAAAGAGAAGAACTGCAAGCTTTGGACTTGGCCAAGAAAAGGTCGAGGTTAAGTGATTTTCCACAAAAATGGACAATCAGAGTTATCAAACAAGACAGAACATTCTGTCACAGAAGAAAGAAGTGGCTAGACCGCAACGAAAGTTACTCGATTTAGAGGACTGTATTTTTTTCTTATTTTTGTCACACATAAAATAAGATGGTGGAACTGCTGAATCATAAACCATTCAGCCCCAAAAAGAGGACTTCGTGTCCTCTTTTGTTTTGTTTAGAAACAGTCCTGTTATTTCCTATATAATAACAAAGACAATTTATAAATAAATAAAATTATGCACTACTTTTTAGTAAAATGGAAATTAATTCCAGATGGAGCGAAACCATCATCACATCAAATGTTAATTCAAGAAACAGGTATTACCGAAGCTGAAACAGCTTTCAATACTTATATGGATGGCACTGTTGCTGAATTTCAAATCAATTCTATTTCAGCTAGTAAAATTTCTGAAATTATAGTAAACACAGACCCTAACAGAACTGCAAGCTAGAATGGAAAATCCTACTTACATATACGTTGATTCAAACAATAGAATAAAGTATTCTGATGATTTGTACACCCCTCAATATAGTCCTTATCTATTTAGAACTAGAATGATGAGAGCTTTAATAGGTGGTGGATGGTCTAATTGGCATGCTCATGAAGTTCTTGTTGATACCTTGGGACAGTCCCATACAGTAGATGTATCTGTGAAGTATGATACCAAAGAAGAAGCAGAAAACTGGATAGAGCAAAATAAATTTTAAAGAAGAAAAATATGTTAGAAGAATTAACAGTTGACACTTTCAAAGAGAAAGTATTCAATTTCGAGAAAAATAAAGAATGGACATTCGAAGGAAAATTGCCTGTAGTAATTGATTTTTATGCTGATTGGTGTGGACCATGTAAAACGGTAGCTCCAATCTTAGAAGATTTACAAAAACAATATAATGACAAAGTTGTTGTATATAAAGTTAATGTAGATGAGCAACAAGAGTTAGCAGGTATATTTGGCGTGAAAAGTATTCCATCAATCTTATTTGTTCCAACTGAAGGTACACCTCAAATGTCAATGGGTGCTTTACCTAAAGCCACATTTGAAAAAGCTTTTAAAGAAGTTTTAAGTGTTGAATAATGGAAGGACGTAAGAACTACCCAATATTGGGAATTAAATACAGACATTATAAAGGTGGTAGGTATATTCCTATCACTCTGGCAACTAATACAGAAACTAATGAGACCGATGTTGTTTACAAATCAGTTGAATTTGGTTCAGTTTATACGAGACCATTAAAGCAATGGTTCGAAGATGTAACTATTCCAGCAATTACTTTGTTTGAAGGTGATAAGAATACTACAATAGTAAAAAGATTTAGAGAGAGCAATGTTTAAAGAAGTAGAAGGCAATTTAATTGAAATGACCGATGCAGGAATGTTTGACGTTATAGCACATGGTGCCAATTGTTTACATACAATGGGTGCTGGAATTGCCAAGAAATTAAGAAGAAGATGGCCAATTGTTTATGAAATCGATTGTGAAACATTAAGAGCATATGAAGGTAAGCTTGGTACAATATCCGTAGCTACAGTAGAGACTGATTCTGGTACAGCTAATGTAATCAACTGTTATAGTCAATTCAAATATGGTAAAGGTCAGCAATTCGCTGAATATGGTGCCATTAGAAGTTGCATGATGAAGATTAAAAAACAATTTGGGGATAAAAGAATTGGTTTACCAAAAATAGGATGTAACTTAGCTGGTGGCAAGTGGTCTATCGTTAAAAAAATAATGATGGAAGAGCTTGCTGGTTGTGATGTAACCTTCGTAAAATATACAGGATAATATGGGTGAAGCAATAAAAGTAATAATAAAAGAAACTGAAGATAAATGGTCATATAGTTTGCCTGCAAGGTTTGAAGTACATATAAAAGCTTCTCCTGAGTTTATGAGGGAACCAGAATTTATGTTAACAGATGAGGAAAAATCTGAACAAATTAGTCAACGTGTTAAAGAAGAATTTTATAAATATTTAATGAATGCAAAAGATACCAAAACTACCAAAGGGTAACTTAATCTTTATTGAAGACCCAAAGGTATTAGAATTTATAGAATATTGTAAAACTAAATATTCGAACAAAATTGAAAAATTGAATCTGTACTTAAATACAGAACATAATGAATGGCAGATGAGTGCACAAGAAGGAACACAGGGCCTAATGTGGGTACCATGGTTCATACCTTGTTCAGATACTCCAATCATTGTTGGTAATAAAGATTTGCTAGCTAAGAAGATAGATTCTTCAAGATACAGTATAATCTCTACTGACAAAGAATAATCGTAAACAACTTAATAACATGAGTAGTAAATTGAAAATATGGTTCTATCAACAGTTAGCTGATGCTTTAATCAAGAAGCTCGAGAGAACCGAAGACGAAAAAAAATGGAATAGGTTATACAATGTAGCGTGGGACTTTAATAAGTACTGCGTTTCTTACGATATATACTTAAACTAACAAAAAAGAAAACAATATGTGCGCATTTTGCGAAGCCTGTTTAGGAAAGAAACATATTAAGAATAGCCGATATAACTTATGTGATAAGTGTCTTAGCTCGTTTAAAGGAGAGTACAGAGAATATAAGAAAAATGTTCCTGTGCCTTTAACATTTAAAGAGTATATTGACATGGCATTATTAGCAACAGAAGTTAATTCGAAGAAAAATGGTAAGAAAACTCTTATTTAAACCTGAAGACCTTAATATAGTAACAACTCTCATCGCAGGAGTCGATGAAGTAGGAAGAGGCGCAGGTTGTGGTCCTGTAGTAGCAGCGGCTGTAATACTCCCAAAAACATTCAGTCATCCCGACTTGAATGATTCAAAGAAAATGACAAAGAAGACTCGAGAAGCTCTCTATCCAATTATAATAGAGCAAGCTATAGCTGTGGGTATTGGCGTGGTTCATCATGATGTTATCGATGAGATAAATATTCTTAATGCAACTTTCAGAGCAATGCATCAAGCTTTAGATAAGCTTAGTACGACTCCCGAGTATCTTTTAATAGACGGTGATAGATTCAAATCCTTTTTGAATATCCCGTTCAAGTGTATCACCCAAGGTGATGGCAAAATCATTTCAATAGCAGCTGCATCAGTAGTGGCTAAAGTATATCGAGACAAATATATGTCCGAATTAAGCAAACAATTTCCTGAATACGGTTGGGCAAACAATTCAGGTTATCTTACAAAAGAACATAGAGAAGCAATAAAGAAGCACGGTCTAACTGCAGTACATAGAAGAACATTTATTAAAGATGACCTTCTTGTGAAAACTGAGAAACTGTTCTAAAACTTTATCGTTGCGAAAAGTATTTGTATATTTAACCTGTAATTAAAAATAATAGAATAAAACTATGAAGAAATTAGATTCAATAGAAGACGTAAAGAAATCATTAGAAAATACATCTGGTGACGCTAAAACAGCTTGGAAAATACAATATCCAGTAGTAGATATTGCAAAGCTTCCTGCAGTAAAGAAAGCTTTATGGGGATTCAGAGAATGGGCTGAAGAAAAAAATGTAACATTTACATCAAAGACAAATCGTTCATTTACATTGAAAGGTTTCAAATTTGATTTTACAGTAGCTGCAGAGTTTAAAGGTACATTACAAGATGTAGGTTTAGTTATCAGTAACTACATTGAAATCTTAAGAAGTGTTAATCTTATTCCTTCAGACACAGAACCTCATTTACATTCAATCAACTCTGAACAAGAAGTTGCAGCAACATCTACCGTTAAGGAAGATGAAGAAACTGATGAACCTTGGGATGACTGTGACAATGAATGTTACGAATGTGAACATAGAGAAGATTGTCCTAACGCAGAATAAAACTAAAAGAAAATGTTTAATCCTAATGAATTAATGGCACAGACACTTAGAATAGTTAAGATGTCTCCAGAAGAAAGATTTAATGAACTTGTAAATTTCCGTATTAAGGCATTTACAGAAGACATTTCTCCTGCCGATGAAATTGAAATAATGATGTTGCTACATAATGGTGACATGACACTCGAGAATATTGATTTAAAAGATGTAATCAAAACTAGAGATGCTGTAGAGACTGAAGCTATCATACGAATATCAGATGGTGATAAAACTTTAGAAAAAGAATTGTTTGCATTAGTTGCAGAAGCAAGAGACCCTGAAATGGAGAATAAGATACTTACAGCAATGGAAGGTGAAATTAAAGAAGGTAAAGAAAAATGCGTAGATTAGTAATATCAGACATACATGGCGGTTATAAAGCCCTCATGCAAGTTTTAAAGAAAGCAAAAGCTGATTATGATAAGGACAAACTTATTGTAATTGGTGACGTTTGTGATGGATGGCCTGAAGTTCAAGAATGTTTTGAAGAAATTATGAAATTCAAAAATCTTGTTTACATTCTTGGTAACCATGATGAGTGGGCGAGAACATACTATAATACTGGTACAGAACCTACTGGCTGGTATGGTCAAGGTGGGAAAGCTACTCTTGAAGCATTCGAAGATAATATGCCAATTGAAATAAACAAGCTTCTTAATGAAGCCCCTGGTTATTATGTTGAAGATAATATAGCATTCGTTCACGGTGGATTCGATACAGATATCGACCTTGACAAACATGGACTAACTCATTTAATATGGGATAGAGATTTGATGTATGAAGCTATCCACAAGGAAGCTATGCATAAAGCTCATGGTCATGAAGCTAAAATATCTAAATATGATAAGATTTTCATAGGGCATACGCCAACACTTAATTGGGATGATGTTAAAGTTCCTATTACAAAGTGCGAATTAACTCTTATTGATACAGGAGCAAGTTACTATGGCCCATTAACATTGATGGACATTGACAGCATGAAATTCTGGCAAAGTGACCCTGTAAACACATTCTATCCTGGAATAAAAGCAAGAGGACATTATAGAACACCACCAAATGTAAAAGTAAATTTTGTAAATTAAAAGTAGCGACTTCGATATACTGAAGTCAAAGCTACACGAAACTGGTTATAGTGGGGAGATTTGAATAGGTTATAAACAACCAATCATTTCAACTTCTGGACTACAGTACTGTTCGAGTCAGTCATAACCAGTTTCTTTTTGGTTGCGAAATTTATTGTTATATTTACAAGGTTGCCATTTAACTATTTGGCTACCAATATATAATCACCGCAACAGACTGATTTTGTTGCGAAAAATAAATTAAAATAGAAAATTATGAAACAATTTAATTTGAAAGCTTTTTTTATTACATTGCTATTATTTACTTCGATTATTACGTCAATGAGCGTCATATCATTTAAAAGTATCTCAGCAGCAACTACAACATCTGAAATTCTCAGTGCAACTGTAGAACCTAAACAAATTGACAGTACACAAATCCACTTTTACATGGCTAAAGAAGTTGAAGCCGACCAAATTATCAACGACAAGAATTTTGCACCATCTATGAACAAGGCTGAATTAACAGACCTTCTTATTTACATAGACAGTTTGTGTAATGACTATGATATTGATTACAAATATGTAAAGGCAATTATTGCAAATGAAAGTAGATGGAAACAGAATGCAGTAGGGTCAAGTCTAGATTATGGCTTAATGCAGATAACACCAATTGCTTCTAAAGCAGTAGGACTTAATCACGGTGAACAATTATTTGAACCTAAATATAATGTACTGTCAGGTATTAAATTATTAGCTAGATTACATATAAGATTAGACACAATCGAAGAAGTTCTTGTAGCTTATAATGCTGGTATTGGTAACGTTAAGAAATACGGTAATAACTGGGTACAGAAGCATAAATACCTAAAAGGTGTTAATAAGTGGTTGAAACACTACGAACAAGCATAAACTTTTTGACAACTCTGTATATAATAACTATGTGCAGAGTTGTTCATTTTAAGAAAGACGATTATGATATTTATATAGGAAGACTTCCTTATGGTAAATATAACAAGTGGGCTTATCCTAAAGAACTTAGAGCTACATTCCCAGAAGATGCAGACCGTTCTGAAATCGTTCAAGCATTCGAACAACACTTACTATCTAAACCTGAACTAATGAAGGATTTACATGAACTCAAGTATAAGACGCTTGGATGCTGGTGTAAAAATAAAGGTGGTGGTGGCAAATCATGTCACGGGGATATCCTTAAAAAGTACGTTGATAAGTTAGAAGCACAAGACAGAGCATTATTCTAATATATAAGATATGAAAAAATTATTAATTATTCTACTATTCACAATGGCTACAATTCTATGCGTAGGTCAGAATAGTCAGACCAGTTTCAGTTCAAATGATACAAAAATGTTATCATATACAAATACAACTGAACTGAAGCTAACAGTCGATAACAGTAGGTCGATTATGTTTAATTCTAAACAGCCAACTAGTGAACCGAAATTATTTTTAAAGAGAAATCCACAAGAAGGTGTAAACAAAACTGCAGTATTAATTGCTGGACTTGCTTGTATCATTATACCAACACTTGGATATTTAAGTGATTATGATAAGGGATTGGAAGAAAAGAGGGCTTATGGATTTTTCATAGGAGCAGGTGTGGCAATAACAATAGTAGGACTAACAATTAACTAAATGGCAAAAGATTTTATTAATTTAGCAATTGACTTCGATGCAACAATTGCAACAGAGAAATTCCCAGATGTAGGAGCATTATTACCAGGAGCAAAGAAGTGGATAAACCATTTCTACGATTTAGGGTACATAAT
>Ga0222628_1000771_pt1 | contig 11874 bp, 12 predicted proteins | sample AntAcemetageno95_FD_179860 | JGI IMG/M metagenome (GOLD analysis project Ga0222628, IMG submission 179860) | Saline water microbial communities from Ace Lake, Antarctica - #95 | ecosystem: Environmental > Aquatic > Non-marine Saline and Alkaline > Saline | place: Antarctica: Ace Lake | collected...
TAAAGTTGCTATTATACAGGATAGAAGCATATGAAAATTTATAAGTATATATACGGCCCGGTTAATTCATGGAGGCTGGGCTCCTCTTTGGGCATAGATGCCTTATCGCAAAGGCATAAGGTATGTACCTTTGACTGTGTATATTGCCAGGTCGGAAGATTTAATCCCATAGCGCTAAAAAGAAGAGTTTGTGTTTTAACTAAGGATATTATCGCTGAAATAAAATCACTGCCCGAGATAAGACTTGATTATATTACTTTTTCAGGAAGAGGCGAGCCGACACTGGCTAAAAATCTTGGCACTTTGATCCGGTCAATAAAACGCATAAGAAAAGAAAAAATAGCGGTCCTTACTAATGCTACGCTTTTGGGAAGAAAGGATGTCCAGCAAGAGCTTTCTGATGTCGATCTGGTAGAGGTAAAGCTGGATGCGCCATCTGATATTATTCTTAGCAAAGTAAACAGGCCTGTTGAATCTTTGAATTTTAATAAGCTGATTAAGGGGATAAGATCTTTCAGGCGTCAGTATAAAGGCGAGATGATCCTGCAGGTTATGTTTCTTAAAAGTAACATAGGATTTGCTAAAGCGATAGCTGATATAGCGAGATCGATAAAGCCGGATCAGGTGCATATAAATACTCCATTAAGGCCGTCAGGCGTTAAGCCTGTCAGCAAAAAAGATATTGAGAAAGTAAAGATTTATTTCAAGGGTCTAAAGGTCTCTTCTGTGTACGATGTAAAAACTAAAAATAAGATAAGGCCTATTAGCAGGCAGAGCACATTAAAGCGCAGGGGTAAGGTTTAGATACTGGATAATAGGAAAAGGTAGGGGCAAAGGTAAATAGGGACAGCTATCATTTATGAAAAATTTGTACTTATGCCTTCTGCCTGCGCAGCGCCGGTATTTTTGCCATCTATTGAGATAATGGCAAAAAAATCCAATGCGCTGCTAAAGGCAGATGTATAAGCACCTATGAGATAAATATAAATAAGGACAGGCTAAGGCACAAGGAAAAAGGATAAAATATATAGTATTAGGTATTAAGGATTAAGAATTATATTGCAAGTTATTTGAAATCTAAATTTTGATTGTAAACTTAATACTTACAACTTAATACTTTAAAGTTTCTATTTACAGGATAAAAGACCATGGATACATACGACACAATAATAATCGGGGCAGGCCCGGCGGGCCTAACATCCGCTATATATACATTAAGGGCGCGGTTAAGGACTCTTGTAATTGAAGATCCATCGGTATTAAGTCAGGCAGGTTACGCGGCTTTAGTAGAAAATTTTCCGGGTTTTCCCGAGGGCATAAGCGGATCTGGCCTTGTACAAAATGAGAAAAAGCAGGTAATCTCTTTTGGCGGACAGATTGTTTCCGGTCGTGTGAAAAGTATAGAGCATGATAATCGAGAGGGCCGGGATATGTGGAGCGTAGTACTTGATAATAATAGGTATCAGGCTTTATCAGTAATAGCCGCTTCAGGAGCAAGCGCTAAAAGGCTTGGTGTTCCCGGAGAGGAAAGACTATCCGGAAGAGGTGTGTCGTATTGCGCTATATGCGACGGATTATTCTTTAAAGATAAGGAAATAGTTGTTATAGGGGGCGGGGATTCAGCTCTTGAGGAAGCTCTATTTTTAACAAGATTTGCCAGCAAGGTCTATATTGTGCATAGGCGAAACGCTTTAAGGGCTGTAAAGATCTTACAGGATAAGGCGTTGTCTAATGCGAAGATAAGGGTTATTTGGGACTCTGTTGCCGAAGAGATATTAGGCGATGATAAGGTTACGGGCATAAGACTTAGGAACGTATCTAAAAACACTTCCAGCGAGCTTGGATGCGAGGGCGCCTTTATATCTATTGGTCATACTCCAAATACAGATTTCATAAGAGATATAGTTGATTTAGATAACGATGGTTATATAGTAACGGATAGGGCCTTGAACTCATCCAATAAAGGCATCTTTACCTGTGGTGATTGCAGGGATACTAGTCTCAGGCAGATTGTAACAGCATGCGGAGATGGTGCTTTGGCCGGTGTAAGTTGTCAGCGGTATGTGGATGCTATTAAAGAGGCGAAGAGCCAGGGGTGAGGTAAAGGTAGAGGTGACGGTAAAGGTTAATACTTATAACTGAGCGCGGATATAACTATATCTCAAACAAAGGAGAACATTATGAGTAAGAAGGTACTTATTATTGACGACAGCGCTATAGACGCTGCGGTGGTTAAAGACCTTATGGCCCAGGAGGGGCTAGAGCCTTATGTGGCAGCTACTGGAGAAGATGGTGTAAAGCAGGCTATGGAAATAAAGCCTGACTTAATTCTGCTTGACCTGATACTGCCCGGTATAAGCGGGTTTGAGGTCTGCTCTAAGATTAAGCAGGAAGAGAGCTTAAGAAATACTATAGTACTTGTCTTAAGCGCGAAGGATGATATGGATGATATAACCCACGCTTTTCAGGTTAAGGCGGATGATTACATTATAAAACCGCCAATGCCTGAATTTCTGGTTAAGAAAGTAAAGTTATATCTCGGGATAAAATGATATTTTCACAGGAACAGAAGAAAGAATTTAAAAATTATATTGCAAGAAGAGGCGGCCTTTATTTTAAGGACCATGACTTAAAAAACATTGAAGACGTTGTTATAGATAGGGTAAAAGCCCTAGGCAATACCTCTGTATCCGACTATTATCATTATCTTACAATGTCAGAGAAGAAAGAAGACGAGCTTAGGGAGCTTCTTAATCTTTTGACAATAAATCATACTTATTTCTTTAGAAATGAGCCCCATTTCAAGGCACTGAAAGAAAATGTTCTACCAGGGATAATTAAGCGTTGTTTATCTTCTGTGAATTGCGAGACACTTGATCTTTTAAAAGGTGCGAATGACAAAACAAGGCCAACGATTCGCATATGGAGCGCAGGCTGTTCTACGGGGCAGGAGCCTTACAGTGTAGCCATACTATTAAAAGAGCTTATTGATGATATGTCACAATGGGATGTGCATATTCTGGCAACAGACGTGTCAGAGCAGGCCTTAAGTGTAGCTCGGACAGGCATATATAATGATAGTTCAATGAGACATGTGCCTGAAGAGTATGTAGAGAAGTATTTTGATAAGATTGAACCGTCTTTTGAGAAGAATAATCCAAATATTTCACAGACCGGCGTGAAGTACGAGATAAGAAGTGAAATAAAGGATATGGTGACATTTGCCTATTTTAACCTTATGGAGGAGAGCTTTCCCTCAGGGTTCGATATAATACTATGCCGCAATGTCGTTATATATTTTGATTTTGAGACAACATTTAAGGTTATGGATAAGATGTATTCTAGCCTTCTTGGCAATGGGTATCTCTTTATCGGCTACTCAGAGAGTTTGCAGCTTATGTATGGTAGGTTTAAGATGGTATGCTTAGATGACGCTATATGCTATTCGAAATTAAGAGTACGTGAGGTACCTGCTCAAGAAAAACTAGCAGTATCGAATGACGCGCTTGATAAGGCATTGGAAGAGATGTCTAGAAAACAGGCTATCGCGGAGTTGGAAGCAGAGTTTAAAGATAGGCCCGAAGATGCGGACAGGATAGAGAGTATTCTTGCAGAAGCCATTAAATTTTCCCATCTCAAGGATTATGAGAAGGCGTTGGAGCTTACAGATGCGGCTATAAAGATTAACAGCAAGGTGATCGATCCGTACTGTTTCGCGGCAGAGATATTGTTAAATCAGGGCCGGACTGAAGACGCGAAGGAGAGGCTTAAAGACGCGTTAAGCATAAACTCTTTATTCGCACCTGCATATTACCTCTTAGGTTGTGCCTATATGGAGGAGAATAATATGGACAGAGCACAAGAGAGTCTTAAGAAGGCGATGTTTATTGAAAAGGATTTTCTGTTGGCTCATTTTTATATGGCTAATCTATATAGAGATCAGAGATCAGTAGAACATGCTATAAGAGAATATAGAAATACGCTTAAAACCTTGTCAGGCCGAAGCCCTGGCGATATAATAGCATACAGTGGTGGTTTTAACGCTGTCACACTTATGAGTGTGTGCAAGGATAATATAGAGAGATTAAAAGAGGTGGCATGACTCTTTTGTGCTTGCGATAATGAAACGGACTTATCATGAAAATAGCGATATTTAAGTTAGAGGATAAAGAGTATGGCGTAGAGATAGAACAGATACGCGAGGTTATTAGAATGAAAGAGTTTACGCCTGTGCCTGATGCTGCGGAGTTTGTGGAGGGGGTAATCATTCTGCGCGGTGAAGTAGTGCCGCTTATAAGCCTGCGTAAAAAATTGAGCTTGTGTGAAGTTAAATCTTCAAAACAGAACCGCATTCTCGTTACAGAGATAGATAGCCATAGCATAGGGGTAGTCGTAGACAGCGTAAGTGATGTTGTAGTTTTTGATGAGGCAAGTATTACATCACCTGACGATCTATTGAAGGAAGCGAACTATCTGATAGGTGTAGGTAGGATAGGCGAACGGCTGATATTGATAGTGGATATAAAGAAACTTTTGGAAGATAAAGGCAAGGAAGGCATAAAAGAGATATATAATAGGGTGGAGATTAGAAAAAAGGACCGCCATGCCATTTGATAAGAGCAAATTTATAGAGAGATTCAGGGCCGAGACTAAAGAGCATATTGAAAAATTAAATCTTGGTCTTTTAGGGCTTGAGAAATCTCCAAAGGATGAAGAACTGTTGAATTTTATGATGCGAGAAGCGCATACGATAAAAGGCTCCGCTATTATGATGGGGTTTAAGCGCATTGCAGAGCTTTCTCATACAATGGAAAGCGGCCTTGAAAAAGCCCTTAAAGGAGATATCAATCTTAAGAAGGTTCATTTTGACGCTCTCTTCGCGGCCTTGGATCTTATAGAGCCCCTTTTAGATGATAAGGTTACATGGCAGGCAAAGGGTATAGAGAGACCCTATGTTGAGAGTATATGTAGGCAGACCGAGGATGCGTTTTCAGGTAAGATTGATAAGATAGCGGGAGAAGTTTCGGCAGAGGATGATAATAGTTTATCAGATGAGAGTGGTAAAGTAGCCAGCCAGGATGAAATAGAGTCTGGCCTTAAGAAAGGGTCTTCTGGAGACAAGATTGTAGCAGATCATGTTGTTGTAACAGAGGACAGCATACGCGTCTCCACTGACAGGCTCGATAAGATTGTAAATCTATCCGGTGAGCTGCTCATATCTAAGATAAGGTTGAACGAGGTTGTAAATAATATAAAGTCAAAGATAAAAGCAAGCGGTGAATACAGTAGCATATTATCTCAGGTAGCAGGTGATATAAGTAGCGTTAATGAGAATATAGATTTTTTGACAACGAATATGCAGCAGGAGGTTATTCAGGTAAGGATGGTACCGGTATCATATCTCTTTAATACATTTCCCCGCGCCATGCGGGATTTGGCTCGCAAAAAGGGAAAGGATATAAACTTTTTCGTAAAAGGCGAGGATACGCAGCTTGATAAGGTTATAATAGACGATATGAGAGACCCTATTATGCACCTATTAAGGAATGCCTTGGATCATGGGTTAGAGGCACCTGAAGTGAGGATCAAGAACGGTAAGCCAGCTGAAGGGAATATATTTTTATCAGCTTATCAGGAGGGGTCTCATGTTGCTATCGAGGTTACAGATGATGGCAAGGGCATAGACATAGAGAGCATAAAACATCAGGCTGTTAAAAAAGGCCTGGTATCTCAAGAGAGAATAGACAGTATGGTAGATGAGCAGATCTATCAACTTATATTTATACCGGGTTTTAGTACAAGAGAAGATGTCTCTGAGACATCAGGCAGGGGAGTTGGTTTAGATGTGGTAAGAGAGAGCGTCTCTAAATTAAAAGGTATGGTTGACTTGAAGACTAAAAAAGGAGAAGAGACGTCTTTTATTCTGAAGGTCCCCCTTACTCTTGCTATAACAGAAAGCCTGCTTGTTGCCGCGGGCAGCGACCTATTTTCAATGCCCATTGATTCTGTTGTCGAGACTATACGTATATCATCGGAAAACATAAAGAAGGTCGAGACAAAAGACGCTATTACAGTGAGAGGGCATATAATTCCGCTTGTAAGACTTAATGACATATTTGGCCTTCCTACAAAGGGCATAGTGGAAAAGAGATTCCTTCCGGTTGTTGTTGTGCAGTCCGCTGAGAAGAGAGTGGGTATACTTGTTGAGGAGCTTATGGGAAGGCAGGAGATTATAGCAAAGGCTATAGGTGACCCCTTAAAAAATATAGCAAACATAACAGGCGCAACGATACTTGGCAGTGGCAAGGTTATCCTTATACTGGATATACCGTCTATAATAGAATCAGCAGAGGGTATGATAATAAAGCGTTCACAAAGATCAGAGTCGGTTATCAAGACTACAGGTAAAAAGCGAAAGACTATACTTCTTGCCGAAGATGTGTTGAGCACAGCTATGTTGCAAAAGAATATTCTTGAATCAGTCGGCTATTCTGTCGTTATAGCGCATGATGGGAAAGAGGCGCTTGACAAGGCGTCGCAGGAGACATTTGATCTGGTTATTACAGATGTTCTTATGCCCAGAATGGATGGTTTTGAGCTTGTTGAAACCTTAAGAAAGAATAAGATGTATAAGGACGCGCCCATAATCATCGTTACTTCAAGGCAATCTGACCAGGATAAGAGACGCGGCTTAGAAGCGGGCGCGGATGCGTATATACTTAAGAGTGAGTTTACTTCAGAGGGGCTATTAAATACACTTGAGAGGTTGATGGGATAAAAGATAACAGATAAAGAGTGAGGTTAAAAAGGTATAAGGTGCGCTATGGTGGACAAGGAAAAAATTATTATAGAAGTAGAAGAATCCCACGCAGATAGGCAGAGTCTTAAAAAAAACACCAGAAGAGCGCTTGTCTTTTCTTTGGGTGGTGAAAATTATTCTTTCGATATCTCCCAGATAAAGGAGGTAGTACGCCTGAAGCAGATTACAAAAGTGCCTAATGTACCGGGTTTTATAGTTGGGATAATGAATCTGCGCGGCGAGATTATATCTATATTGGACATAAGAAGCTTCTTCGGGCTTAATAATAAAGAAAAGACAGGTGATATGAGGGTTATAATAACAGATGTTACGCAAGAAGCCATTGGAATTATGGTGGATAAGGTGCTTGGCACTATAGATATTGCGGAGGATGAGATACAGCCGCCTCTAGCAACATTAAGGTCAGATCTGGCAGGATATACCTGTGGGCAGGTAGAGATTGAAAACGAGATATTGACCCTACTTGACCTGGAAAAGATATTAAAAACTGATGATATAGAAAAACTGAGAAAGGGAAAAACCTGATGAAGAACTTTTTCTTAAAGAGCATAAAGGCCAAGCTAATCGTATTATTTGTGTTGGTTACGTTTGCTTCACTATCTTTAGTGGGATACCTAGCTTATCATAGCGCTACCATTGCTCTTACAAGAGAGACCTTTGCTAAATTAGCGGCAGTATCAGAGATCAAGACCAACCAGATAGAAGACTACTTTTTAGAAAGAAAAGGTGATATTAATGTCTTGTCCAAAACACCGGTTATTCCTGAGCAGCTTTATAAGATTAAGGCATTCCAGGCTAGCGGAGAAATAGATATCGCCGCCTTCATAAAAACACAGGAATATGCGAAACTTGCATACCCGATGGATGAATATCTGAGAATCTATAATGAGCAATATGGTTATCATGATATTGTCATAATAGATATTGATGGAAATATCGTTTACACTGTTAAGAAGGAAGTGGATTTTGGCACAAATATATTTAACGGCCCTTACAAAAATTCTTCTTTAGCGGATGCGATAAAACTTGCGCGCCAGACAAAAGAGGCGTCTTTTAGCGATTTTAAATTTTACGCACCATCCAACAATGAGCCCGAAGCATTTATCGCTACAACTATATATCATGATAAAGAAGTAGCGCTCGGGTACGTTGCTTTACAGATATCTACGGAACAGATAAATAAGATAATGCAGGAAGCATCTGGGTTTGGTAAGACAGGTGAGACCTATATAGTGGGTTCTGATTACTTGATGAGGAGTGACTCCAGGTTTGAAGCGGAATCGACGATATTAAAGAAGAAGATGGACACAGACGGCGTAAGAGATATTTTTAGCAGGAAACCTATGGCAAGGGGCCCGGGGATTTGCATAAACGCAATTTATAATGATTACCGCGGAACGCCTGTTTTAGCGCATAATCATTATATGACTATAGGGACAAATGAGTTTGCGATAATAAGTGAGGTAGATAAGGTAGAGGCGCTTGCGCCTGTAGCGAAATTGCGTAATAATATCTTTTTTGTATTTATAGTGTTACTTATAATAGCTATTATTATCGGGATTGTTGTTTCTAATAGCATAGCTAACCCGATAGCCGCTTTGGCCAAGATTGTTGATAAAGTAGCTTCAGGCGATCTTACTATGTCATCGGATTTAAAATCTAGCGATGAAACGGGCCGTCTCGCATCAAGTTTTAATATAATGATAAAGAGCTTGAATACTATTGTCACAAAGACACGGGATGCGGTTAACAAGATATCCTCAAGCGGCAATGAGATACTCGTGGCGAGCCAACAGCAGTCAGCAGGCGCGCGAGAGCAGTCAGCGGCAATAAGCGAGACTACATCCGCGGCAGAGGAATTATCCGCTACATCAGAACAGGTTGGAATTAGCATAAAGAAAGTCTCTGAGGTAGCGACGCATGCCTTAGCCGGTATGCAGAATATAAAAGAAACTATAACAAAGACAGGCAGCATGATAACTTCTCTGGGGGATAAGAGCCAGCAGATAGCGAAGATAACGGGCCTGATAGATGATGTCGCGGATCAGACAAATCTTCTGGCAGTCAACGCCTCTATCGAGGCTGCGCGCGCGGGGGAACAAGGCAGGGGTTTTACAGTCGTCGCGGATGAGATACGTAAACTTTCAGATTCAACAGCAAAATCTACAAAAGATATAGCCGCCCTTATAGAGCTTATCCAGCATGAGATGTCTAACTCGATAATGAGTATGGAGCAGTCTGTAAAGAGCGTGGATGAAGAAGCGAAACTTGCGTACCAGACAGCTGAACAGGCTAAAGGGATAGCGATGAGTACAAATCAGCAGATAGCGGGCTCAAAACAGATATCAGACGCTATGGGAAGTATAGATGAGTCTATGAAGCAGATAGCGACAGCTGCGCAGCAGTCACAAGCAGCGGTAAAAGAGCTTACAGGGCTTGGCAGTGAATTGAAAAATCTTATAGAAAAATTCAAGATAGTTTAAGATTTAAGAAAAATTTGTCAAAAGCGTGGCTTATTAATTAAAAACAAGGTGCGGTAGGGGCACATGCTAAAGAAAGTTCTAGCAATTGATGATAATCCTGCGGATGCGGATGATTATGTTATAAAGCCGGTGATGCCTGAATTTTTAGCAAGAAAGATAAAACTTTATTTGGGAATGGAATAGCGCTGTATCTTGTGAAGCGTTTTATAGGTAAAATAAATCATTGATTTTATGGAAAAGAAAATAAGAGTCTTAGCCGTAGATGATTCAGCCCTGACAAGAGAGGCGCTGAAGACAGTGCTCAATTCCGACCCTGACATAGAGGTTATTGGCGAAGCCAGAGATGGCAGGGAAGGGGTGAGGAAGGCGCTTGCCTTAAAGCCCGATGTTATTACTATGGATATTAGCATGCCTATAATGACCGGGTTTGAGGCCATTGAATCCATTATGCAGAAGCAGCCGATTCCCATAATAGTCTTAAGCAGTATGGATGTAAAGGTCATTGTAAAAGCGCTTGAAATAGGAGCTATGGATTTTGTTCTTATAGTCCAAGAGCTGGATGAGATAGCTAAAGAGCTTGTAGAAAAGGTCAAGATAGCCTCAAAGATTAAAGTTTTGAGGCGAATGAAGTTTATAGGTTTAAAAAAAAGAGGCTTAAGCCCGGTAAGCATACAAGGCAAAGCTGCGGGAGAGATGCCTTCGCATAAGGTCGTTGCGATCGGTGTTTCTACAGGTGGACCGCAGGCGCTTGGTGAGATATTGAGTAGATTGCCAGATAAGTTTCCGGCGAGTATTCTTATTGTACAGCATATATCAAAAGGGTTCGTAGCGGGCTTGGTAGAGTGGGCTAATCCCCTAACGGTTCTTGATGTATGCGTAGCAAAGGCAGGAGATATATTAAGGCCGGGTGTAATATATTTCGCGCCCGATGACTATAACCTTGTTGTTGGTAAGGATAATAAGATAGAACTTAAGGAAGACACAACAAAACATATGCTTCATGTCCCCTCTATCGATGAGATGATGAAGTCTGTTGCCGGTTCACATGGAAAAAATGCCATCGGTGTTATTATGACAGGGATGGGGCATGATGGCATTATGGGTATTGAAGCTATAAAAAAAGCAGGTGGCAGAACAATAGCTCAGGATGAAGAGACCTCAGTTATATTCGGCATGAATAAGCTTGCCATAGAAAAAGGATGTGTAGACAGGGTTGTATCACTTGAAAATATTGTGGATGCTATTGTGGCGATGTTGTGAAAGAGTTAAAGGGTTTTTAAGCCCAAAAGCAGTTAAATGCAGGAGTTTAATATGAAAAAGATACTTGTTACCGAGGATAGCCAGACTATACTCGATATGGTAAAAGATATCCTGGAGAGCGAAGGGTATAACGTTATAACTGCTATAGATGGCCAGGAGGCGTTTAGCAAGGCAAAGTTAGAAAAGCCGGACCTTATTATTCTCGATCTTATGTTACCTAAATTGGATGGATATAAGGTCTGTCGTATGCTGAAATTTGATGATAATTATAAGCATATACCGATTATAATTTTCACTGCCCGCGCGTCAGAAGCAGATAAGAAGATGGGTCAGGACGTATCCGCTGATGCTTATATTACAAAGCCATTTCAGCCGGAGGAGTTACTCGCTAAGATAAAAGAGTTTCTAAAAGATTGAATACACAACTAAACAGGAGGAGATATGGAAAAGCTAAAAGTTCTAATAGTAGATGATGAGCCGGAGTTTGTAGAGCTTGTAAAGATGCGGCTTGAAAGCAGCGGCTATGATGTTATCACCGCTCCTGACGGTAAGGTTGGGTTAGCCCAGATCAAGACCGGTGGGCCTGACGCTGTTTTGCTTGATATCTTTATGCCGGGTATTGACGGCTTGGAAGTTTTAAAAAAGATCAGAAGGCATAATAAGGATTTACCGGTATTTATAGTTACGGCTTTTTCCAATGAGGACCGTTTTGAAAAGGCGAGAAAATATAACGTCTCAGGCTTTATCGTAAAGACCTCTGACTTAAAGAAAGAGGTTGTAAATATTGCTAACGCTATAAGGGTATCTAGGATGTACAAGGGCGAATCTAGCGGCAAAGAGCGAAAGAAAAAACAATGAATTATAAGGGCATATCCAATCCGAAGCTTATCACTGTATTTGAGCTCACAAAAGAGGCTCATTCTTCCATGGATACGGAGAAATGTGTGTCTACGATACTTAGAAGAATTTCGGATATTTTAGATACTGAGGTGGGTTCGGTTATGCTGGTTGATGAGAAGAGGCAAGAGCTTTTCATAAAGAAGGCAAGCGGCCTGGACTCTGATGTTGTAAAGCAGACAAGGGTTAAGATAGGGGAAAGTGTTTCCGGCTGGGTAGCCAAGGAGGGGAAATCGCTTTTAGTAAAAGACATTTCACGAGATAGCAGGTTTAAGAAGCGTAGCAAGTCTAAGAGCAAGAAATACGCGACAAATTCATTGCTTAGCGTGCCTTTTAAGGTCGGGGGCAAGGTTATAGGCGTTATCAATGTAAACAACAAGAAAGCTAAATTAAATTTTAATGATAAGGATTTAG
>Ga0222628_1000773_pt1 | contig 11865 bp, 14 predicted proteins | sample AntAcemetageno95_FD_179860 | JGI IMG/M metagenome (GOLD analysis project Ga0222628, IMG submission 179860) | Saline water microbial communities from Ace Lake, Antarctica - #95 | ecosystem: Environmental > Aquatic > Non-marine Saline and Alkaline > Saline | place: Antarctica: Ace Lake | collected...
ATTCCCATCTTCGCCAGAAGTCGCAGCATTGACCGTTATTTCAGCACCAGAGGGCAAGGTTATTGTCTTAGTTGCTGCTATATTATCATTATCCCCACCCTGTATTAGCAATTTCACCGTCTGGTCAATTGGTGAAGTGAGATTACCTGATTCCATTAACGTTTGCTGATTATTGTTGTCTGCTGTATAGTGTTCTGTGTCGGTGCTTGTTAATTTGGTGACTTTCAATTCTGATATATTACCATCTTCATCTTCCACTAACTCAAAACGGTTGTCAATGATTGCCAGTGCTTTCAATTCGTCATAGGTTTTTGCTCCGTAACCTTGTAATGTGATTTTTGTTTCTGCTTGATTGTGGAAAGTTCCTGCAAGGTGCTGTGAGATTTCTGAATATCCAGACGGCAAGGCAGGGAAACCAGAGTCATCATATAGTCGTGGCTGAAATACAATTGTAGTTCCGCCATCATTACTGATTTTGCGAAAGCCATGTTTTAAGTTATATCCATCATTAAGCCATATTATAGAGTCCATATCATCGAATAAGTATGGTTGAGCAGAATTAGTTATCCAACTTCTACATTTGCCAGTGTATATGCTACCAGAGACTTCATCAAGTGTTCCAGATAGTGGAAAATTAACTAATATATCCGTCATATCATTCGCCATCATCTGGTCTATTGATTGCATTTTATCCCAGATTTTAAAGTTATTATATTGTTGCCCACTATTATATAGACAATAAAAATATACAGAAGCAGGGTCGGGCGTGCCGGTAGAAGTTACATCGCTTGCTGAATACATTACGCCGTCCTCATATATCCAGAGAAATAAACCCTCTGTTTTCTTATAGGAAATGAAAACTGTCCTTGAATTATCAGCACTATATGGCAATGTGGCTATTGGGATATTCGCATTATACACTCCAGTAGTAGCCCCTCTAATATACACTCTCCAACCTTGAGAATACGCGCCCCTATAATAAAAAAGAATATCCTGAGTTGAATAATTATCGAAAAAAAACACGTATCCTTTTGTGGTGAATACAATCGAAAACCCGTCACTATTATTTACCAAGCTGTTAATGTTTACGTCTGGACTGAAACCACCGTAATAACTGCCATCATCAATAATTGAGCGCTCACCACTCAACCCCGCATCATTCCCCTCCCCACTGTAATCAATCAACTCCCCCGCTGCATTATAAGGTTCAGAACCAGCTTTGTATAAATGCTGTTGAGCAATATTAAATTGCCCGGTCAGCATCATCTTAGCCTGATCCGATAATGCAGGGTAATTATGCTGCAGCTTTGCCACGGCTGAAACATCTTGCCCTGCTGTAACCTCTCTATTGAGGATTAATTTCTCATCATTCAGCAGCTTGATTGCCATTTTTCTGTGCCCTTATGGAGTATATGGTTTCAGTAACCCATCATCGGTTTTGGGTTCCCATTCCACAAAATTAAATATAGTCTTTTTCATTATTTCCTCACTTTAATTATTGTTATCATTTTCCCATTTTCCCCTTTTCGTACCAGGCTACCAGTATTTCATTCATGGTTGCCTTGACGGTTTCCTTGATCACCTTAGTGAGCTTATCCTCACTCCAGAGTAATCCTTCCAGGTGCTGGATCTTCAGCTCCTGTTTTTCGGTTTTTTCCTGAAGGGTTTTGATATCATCTCTCTGGCATGAAAGCTGATATTTTAATACCCAGAATACTAACCCCAGCAGGGCTACAAATACTCCGGAGATTATGTAATTATAAACCGGATTCATCTGTCCCTCTCGATCCTGATCCGTGAAGCCCAGGAATTTGCAAACTTTTCTTGACGGTGATCGTTCTCCATGATCTCAACAAAAAAGGCTCCTCTGAGGCAATTCAGCCATAGGTTAACCTGGTTCGCTTTGTCCCTGGCCCCTGCAGAAAGGATCGCACCGGATGTCTGGTCTCCTATCATCCCATCAACGATGATATCGTTCCAGTATCTCTGATTACTATTAGCTGCGTTCAGCGATCGCTGCAGCAGCTCCCCTGCTTTTCCTGCTCCGTGATTGATCGCCATATCAAATACTGTCAGCCCGAGTTCCGGCTCCATTTCCTGGCAGCGATTCTGGAGCCAATAAACACGATGATAGAATTCCAACACTCGAGGGTTCAATTCAGGGAGGATCTCATTAGTTCTGATCGGTCGCAGTTGGTTCCTTGCATCTATTGCTTCCCACCCACTCCACCCGGGGTGAAATTTCCGGCTGATTCCACAGTATGTTTCACCTCCCCGATCATCCGGATCATTAGCATATCCACCCTCATGCCCTTTTACTGTGATATTATAAGCTGTCTCAAAATTCCGTGTCATGTTGTTTTCCCTGTGTTGATTATTGCATTTTTATCTGCAGATCCTTTTGAGCTCCCAAAGAAATATGCCAGCACCATGGTGGTATTTGCTGCCATGTTTGATATTAGCATGATCAGGATAGTAGTTTCCTTCGGTGGGTGTATCAGAAAAACTGCTGTCAGAACAAAAAAGCCCACAATAATGGCTGCTGCCAGTCCATAAAGGAACCAGTCACGTTTTCCAGTAGCTTTGGTGATCTCTGTCTCCCGGTTCCTGGCACTTTGGATATCTGCCAAATACATCCCGGTTTCCTGGATCTGCAGTGCCTGAAGATCCTTTTTATTTTCCATCTCATATTTTTTGAGATCCACATAAAGCTCCGGATTATTTTCCAGAGTAGATGATATCGATTCCGGAGTAGGTTCACAGCCTAAAACCCCAGCTATCATATTCCCTGCCTTTTCTCCTATACTTCCACCGAGTAAACTGCCTAATATTGGCAGCCCTTTTCCTGCAAGTGCCTTTCCTATATCCTTCAGATTCATACCTGCCTCCTGGGCTTTAAATAAAGGGCGATTTCTCGCCCCTCTATTTGATTCTGTGAATTTATACTCCTGGTGAGTTTTAGCTCACTGGTTCAGCATATTGATCTACCAGGGCAGCCTTGTTTGGAACCAGCTTTTCCCCACTGATGGTGATGGCTGAAACATCTCCTGAGTTATATTCCTCTTTCAGGTGAAGGGTGAGATCTTTGATAAATATCACTTCATCATTCACCTCATCATGCATCATGACATCGCAATCCACGTTGTCATAAGTGCTGTTTAGGGCTGTGATATTATCCAGGGTGTTGTTAACGTGCTTGATTTCTACCGCTCCTTTATACTCGGTTGCCTGGGTGTTACCATCATCCAAAACCACGGAGTTGGAAGGTTCAAAAGTGAATTTCTTATTCTGATTCTCGACCTCTCCGATTTCCTCCATAGTCAAGATCAGAGTTGCAAGCTCGGCTTGATCCACTGGTCTAACATAGATGGTGGCTGCTCTGAAATAGAGCGTGTATCTGCGTGTTTTCACTCCTGCTTTACTTTTTGCGTAAGTCATCGCTTACTCCTTTTCGCTGCCGATCGGGGCAGCCGGTTTTCTTGAATTTCTACGTCTCTTGGGTTTATCAATTATTACCTGTTTTTTCTGGTTGTCTAAGGTGATGGCAGCATTGCATCGTAAGATGTATATTGCCCCTTCCTCTGAGATGTCCTTGCCAACCTCCAGGATGGATCCTTTTGAGTAACCATTATAATTCACGGTTGTCAGTTTTATACTCCACTTGCGGTGCATGAGATGCCCTCCTTAAAGGTTTTAAAGCCACCGATCAGGTGCAATGTATTTCTGTTATTCACATCAAATTTCCGGATGTCACCTGGCAGCTCCGGTTCGTATTCGATAGTAATTTTCTTGATATCCATTTCCTGGGCGATCGTGTGCAGGGCTTCGTGCAAATTGATCTTGATCCCTGATGCCACATTATAAACTTTCCCTGCTGTAATGTTTTGTCTTTCGAATGCCATTAGATTAATTTTCACAATATCACTAACATGGGTAAAGCTCCGGATCTGGTTTCCTGATCCGTGGATAATAATCGGCTTTCCTTCTTTCAGCAGCCGGATCCAAATTGCTATTACTCCGCCCATATCCTGGGTGTTATCCTGGTGCTTTCCATAAACGTGAAAATACCGGAGGATGGTGGTGTTCAGTCCGTATTGGTTATGAAACATTGCCACGTATCGTTCTCCTGCCAGCTTGCTCACACCATAAAAGCTCACCGGAGCCAGGGGCGATTCCTCTGTGATGGTTCCAGAATTCTCACCATAAACAGAACCGGTGGATGCATGAATAAACTTTTCAACCTGATATTGTCTGGAAAGCTCCAGCAGATTCAGGGTTCCTCCACCGTTCACTTCCAGGTCTCTGTGTGGATCCTTTAGGCAAATATTCTTTTTGCTGGCTGCCTGGTGGAAAACAACAGCCGGTTTGGATTCCCAGAATAATTTTTCCAGAGATTCCCTATCGGTGATATCGATCTGCCGGAACGTGAAACACTCAGAACCAAAACATCTTTTTAATCGATCGATGTTTTTCTGTTTCCCTGCACTAAGATCATCAATTCCAATTACAGGAATATCATATTTATTCAGGATTGTTTCTACCAGGGTGCTCCCGATAAATCCTGCAGCTCCAGTAACTATAATAGGTCTGATAGTAATTCCTCCCACCGCTCTGCAGTCCCTTCGTATGAATGGGTTCTGTCGGTATATTTCTTGGTTCTTTGGCTCAACCGGTATAATTTTCCTGGGTTCTGGAGGTAGGCTTCAAATGCTCTAATCATACCGACCAGAGATGTTCCGCAGTTAATTATTGGCATTCCTTCTTTGGTGAATAAGCTATGGTTCTTTTTGATCGCTTCCGGTGATATCCATGCCATAGTTGGGATGCCGTATTGCATCGCTTCAATTGCTGAATTCCCATAAAATCCGACCTTATTCTGATCGTAAAATATAGAAGCTCTGCTCTTGATCCTTATGCATTCCTCTACCGGTCTGCCCTCGATAATATGGCATTTAAATGCATAGCCCTTGGCTCTCAGCACTTCCATTGCCTTAATGAACATTTCGGTTCCCTTTCGCTCACGGTTGCTTGGTGAATGCATAATAAGGATCGGCTTTTTCTGCCGGTTCTGCCTGGTGAATAAATTCGGTTTCTGGTCACTATCAAAGCTCATCGGCATCCATTTAAATCCCGGGTATTGCATTTCCGGGGTGTTAACCAGTTTCAGGTCTGCAATATCATAATCACTGAGTTTCCATTTCGCCTTGGCTGCTGATGCTACCATGGCTTTTCTCCTGAAGTTGGATCCTGATGCTAAAAATACAATTTTCGTGTCTCCGTGTAGGATGTATCTGTGCCAGTTCCTGGTGGGTGGTTCGTCTCCCTTAAATATTGCGATATCTGCATCCAGAATTGCTCGCTGGATTTTTGCAGAATGCCTGGGTGATTCAAGGATCAAACCACCCCTTATTTTTCGGTCTAATGTTTTTGGCAGTTCATAGTCGCATTCATAGCCATTATGGTTGTAGTTCTTTATCAGGAGAGCCCCGTGACCTTTCGATCGCAGGGCGTTCCTTATCTGCATTCCGGATGCACACCAGTCATGTTCTGATAGGATTACGATGTTCATGGTGCTATTTTATATCGGTCTCAGGAATGCATCGATTGTCTGGGCGTGTAAGTCCTCATCTGAGGACATCTGAAGCTGGACGTATTTCCCTGTCCAGTCGTCTCCCAGGTTGATTGGTGGGATGATCTCTCCACCGGCTGCTATTGCTATTGCTCCCTCTGTGGATGTCTTTTTTACCAAAAATGTTTTCATGTCAGCATCCTGGGAAGGTGATGTGCAATTAAGGGCTGTGGTTCCCTTCAGCAATTCAATTGAGAAGGTCTTAGCAGTCGCTACTGCCAGAGCAGTCTTGGCATCGAGGCATAATTCGCAGCGTCCCCCTACAAGGACGGCTGTGCTTACTACCTCTACTTCGCTCCCGGTTCCTGTTGGGAGGGCTACTCCATCATAAAGGATGGATTCATTATCTGTAATTTTACCGTGCATGATTCCTCCTTATTCATCTCTGCTTTCGGTTGTGGTGATTCCATCTTCTAAAATCACCGGGATCTGGTCTACTGTGCCTACAAAAAGAGGTAGGTTATGGGTGGGGAGATTGCTATTAAAGTTCACTTTCGTGTCCATTAAAGCTCCAAGTAAAGCTCTACCATCGCTATTGCAATAAATAACGGTTTTGCCGTCACTCTTGCCATGAACAGTTTTGATCAACCATCTAAGATCGGTTGCATCTGGCGTGTAATTGGTCACATCCTTTACTCCAGAAAGAACGGCGATTCTCTCAGTGCTCATCACTTTGAGTCCGAGAGGAAGTTCACCACCGTATTCGTATCCGGTGAAGGGGTTACCGTCTCCGTCCAGGAGGGTTGTCAGATTTCCACCGTTCTTCACGAATAACTGAAGGAGTCGCTTTCCATTCAGTCCTTTCATGTCAGCAGGATCGTAAAGGACGCAGCATTCTCTTGGATGCCAGTTGACTATCAGGATACTGGTGTGATTCGATCCGGTTCCGGATCCATAGGTCTGGCGATCTTTGCCGTTTTCGAATGCGATCTGTCGCAGCCCTTTAAAGCCATTAGCTGATATTGGGGTTCCGTAGGTAAACTGAGCAGACAATGCCTGGGCAGCTCCCTCGTTGATGCTCGGTTCCAGATATTTGATCCACTGCTGGATGCTCATCTTAGCTTTTCTGAGCACGAATTTATCAATTGAATCCTCATAAGAATATGGGAACAAATCAGTCACCATATTGCCCACCTGGGGCTTGGTGACAGTTACACCCTTATTTGGGATACGGAATGCTCCGGCTCCCAGGGCGAGGTTCAGGGTATCGATGTCCTGGATCCCATCGTTCGTTGGGCTTGCCACGGCTGTGGCTAAGATTCCAGAGACATCTTTGAGGTCGCTACAGATCAACATATTCCGCTTGGAATTGGCGATCGTGGCTGCATCTAATAGTGTATGACGTGCCATTGGTTACCTCGTTTCGATGTCTAATTCATCGTTATCTTTCGGGTTAGGGCTGAGATTGAGATCACCACGGATGATTCCCATCAGTTCCTTCTGTTCTGTTTTCCAGTTCTGGAATTTCTCGGGGTCTGCCTTGAGCAATGTCTCAGCTACAGCTTTGTCTTTTGGGAGGATTTCACCGGCTGCAATTGCCAGATCAACCAGGTTGACAGCGTTATCTTCCTCCAGCTTGCCCAGACGTGTATTCAGGGCTGTTACTCGGTTCTCCAGGGTTGCTTTCTGGGAGGTTAAATCGAGCTTATCAGCTTTTAACTTTCCAATGGCAGCCATGGCTTCTTCCTGGGTCGTTACTCCCAATGCCAGTAATAATTCTTCCATAGTGTTTCCTCCGGTCACACCGCTTCCTGAGGGTGTCACCTGTGTTTTATTTGTTGCTTCTCTTATTGCTGCTGCTACTCTCTCCGGTAAATCCGAGAGATCAGTTTCAGCGACCATTTTGAATTCGCTTTTTCCTACGATCTGGTCTACAAATTTCTTTTCTAAGGATTCTTTCGCATTCATGTATGTTTCAGCATCCATCAGTTCGGTAATTTCTGCAATATCCAGACCGGTCTTTTCTGCATAGATTTCCCTCATGGTTACTGCGAATTTATCCAGCAGGTTGGCTGCTTTTCTCATATCCTTGCTCTCTCCCCCACCAAATGTCCAGGGGTTGTGGATCATGAGATATCCGTTTTCTGCAATATGCACTTCGTCTCCTGCCATGGCTATTATACTGGCTATACTTGCTGCCAGTCCATCCACCACGGTCGTTACTTTCTGGTCTATGCTTTGCAGGTAGCTGAATATTGCCATTCCCTCGAATATTTCCCCACCTCTGCTATTTATTCTAACAATGATATCACCCTTAAGTTTCCGGAGCTGCCCGATTATTGATTTAGCACTGCTGTCGGTATCGCCGGCAATTACATCGTATAAAAATACTTCGTTTCCCTTTTTTCCTTCCGCTCTGGGTATAATAAAAATTTTCATGGTGGCTCCTTATATTGCCTGTTCCCCTGGCATTATAACGACCAGGTTCCTGTAGGTATAATTCATTTCAGGATTGATCTGTTGGGCTCCGCTCTCCCAGCTCATCTCATAATACTTTCCCAGAAGAGCATCCAGCAGCAGGTCGCAGTAATATAAAATGTCCGTGTATTCGTTTACTACCTCAATTATCAAAGAAACGATAAATATCCGGTTATACATATCACCTGAGTCTGAAGTTCTCACAAGTCCTGAATTCCCACTGCTGACAATGATCGCTGGCACGTTTCCGCTCACTAATTCCAATTGATTAAATGATCCTGGCTGAAAAAATTTCAAGCTCTGAAAAACTGCAGGAGTTTCCCCTACCGGTGTAATTAAAGGGGTCAAATCCGTTATTAACTTATTCTTTCCTTCCTGTTCTAAGTAACTAATAGCTGCCATTGTTCACCTCTGGTGCAATCCCTGATTTTCTGGGTATTTTTTGAAAAGCATTTTTTCTGGCTATAGCTCTATAGCATAAAAAAGAGGTTTCTATTTTTCCAGCTTTTATTCCGTTTTGGCACTGGAGGTCGCTATGTCTTATTGCATACAAGCTGATATCATTAAAGTCATCCCGGATGCCCGGGTCAATTCGCTTGCACAGGACAGTTCAGCCGATACTGCTGAACAGATCGCTGTGGTCGTTGCCCAGCTTATTTCTGATGCTGATGATGAGATTAATTCCTATCTTGCCCGGCAGTATGATCTGCCCCTGGATGAAACCCCACCCATGGTAAAAAAATTATCTATCCAGCTCTCGATCTGTAATCTTCTGGCAAAGAAAAGTCTTTACACAGATGAATATAAAGCCCGGCGAGAATGGGCTGAAAAACTGCTTTTAAAACTTTCAACCGGTGCTATCCTCCTGCAGTTCTCTGATTCCTCTGATGAAGAAGAACCGGATCTGGTTTATTTGGAGTCCGATACTCCTGAAGTGTGGGAATAATGAATGTCGATTCTGTAATTGATCAAATAATTATGCCAAAATTCCGGGCACGTATTCGCCGTTCTATCCTTATCAATTTCAGGGTGGGAGGTCGCCCTGCCTGGATCCCTTCTCATCGATCCGAAGAAAGGCACACAAGTAAAAAAGACGGCAAATCCCATGCCGGCAGAACCCTGGTTGATACTGCTATCCTCCAAAATTCGATTATTGTAAAAACAACCGGCAAATACGAAATAACCGCAGGAACCCCTGTTGCTTATGCCCGGATCCATGATCTGGGTGGAACCATTAACCAGGCTGTCTCGGTGAAGGCTCACGATCGCACCATCAGTCAGGCTTTCGGTCATCCAATTCCTGAGACGATAGTCCATGTAAAAGCCCATAATCGCCAGGTCACAATTACCATTCCCCAGCGTCAGTTCTTTATGCTGCAGAAAGATGATCTGTCTTACTTCGTTTCGCTTGCTGATGAAGCTATGAATAATATAAATATAGGAGGCAAATAAAATGTCATTGATTGATCTGCTCATAAATAAAAAGGCTTTAGTTGCTAAAATTGTTAAAGAGCTAAATAAAAGCCGCATCTTTCCTGATCCTGATCCCTGGTTAAGTGAACCTGAGCTTACTCCTGCTGCTATCAAATCTGTTCTTGATTCTGGCAGTAATATTGATATCCAGAATATGATTGATACTTTTCTCCGGATTGATCCCGATTTCCTGGGGAAGTATCAGGATCGGTTATCGGTCTCCCGGAAGGCTAAGGTATCTTGGATTCCTGCTTCTGATGAAGCTGCTGATGTAGCGTTCTGTGAAGAGGTCAAAGAAGCCCTTAATCCGCTTTTAACAAATAAGCTAATAAAGCATCACCTGAAGTCTAACTTTCGCCGGTTCTCGGTCTCTGAGATCACCTGGGAACCTGAAGGTGGACGGCTGATTCCTACAGAAATAAAGCCCCTTCCTACCCGGTCATTCGCTCTGTCTACTGCGTCTGATGATGAAGAAAATCGCAGAGAAATGAAAATCATGATATATGATTCCTCTGAAGATGCTTTTTATGATATTCCTCCTGCAAAAACTATTCAAACCATGAGCCAATTTGAGCTTGATCATTCTGTTATTTCCCTGGGTGAAGCCCTGGCTCGGATCATTATTATTAAATTTTTCTGCATGAATAAGCAATGGCCACGCTTCAATGAGTTATTCTCAATTCCTCCCACGATCGTCCAGGCAGATGCAAATATTGGCGATGACGAATTCGCTGCTCTGCAAACCGCAGTTGAAGAGATGGGTTCTAATCTCAAAGGTGTCTTGAAAGGAGCCACGGATATTAAATTTCCCCAGCCGTCTGATGGAAGCCCTGACAAGTTTGTTAAGCTGTCTCAGGCGTGTAAAGATGCCATCTATCTGGCTATCATCGGTCAACCTGCTACTTCCAGCTCCGGTAAGGATGCCACCTATGCATCCATGAAGATTCTGTATGGAATTCGTGAAGATATCATTACCGATGATCTGGACATGGTCTCCGATGCTTTTAATACTGATTTGATCGCTCCCTATGTTTTCCTGAATTACGGTGTTGAAAAGAAAGCCCCCACGATTGAGTTGCTCATCCCTTCTCAAACTTCCGACCTTATGGATAATGATAAAAAGCTCAAGGAATTAGGGGTCAAATTTAGTAAGGATTATCTAATCAAACGCTATGACCTGAACGAAGAGGATTTTGAAATTGAAGAAAATTCTAAACCTGCAGCTCCCCCTGCTTTCGGGTCTGCTGCAGACCTCTATAAAATAAGGATGTTAAACGAATGGGAAAGAGCCACGGATTTCTTACCTTCCGGTATTACGCAGCCACCAGATCCCTCCATATAATTCGCAAGCACCTTGATTCTGCGGTCGTCTCCCTGGTGGAAAACAACCGCACGTGCTTTCAGCCGTTTTATGATTATCTCTTGGAGAACGTCAAATCTAAGGATGATCTCAAAAAAATAAAGCTGGATGACCTTCCTGAAATGAGACAATATCAGTATTTGCTCACCCGGGTGCTCTATTACTCTGAGCTGTATGGTAAGGCTTCAGAACGGCTGCTTGATCTGAAATTAAAAGCCCTTGCTCCTGGAACCCATTATGCTGCTAAAATACCAGATTTCAAAATTGATTATGAAATGTCTTATAATGCTGCTGCTGATTATTTCGCCGGTTTGGATATCATCGATGCTCCGACCTTCTATGGTGATCTTGATCGCTACGCTGGTTCTGCCTATACTATTTCCAGGGTGAATTCTGCCGATACGGTGGAAAAGGCGAGGGCTTATATCTCAGATACCCTGGGTGCTGGTAAGGTCAACCCACAAGCGATGAAGGCAGCGATTCAGGGCTTCATTACTGCCAACGGTGACGATCCTCTGCATCCCTGGCATTTAGAGACCGTGGTTCGCACGAACCTGAATTCTGCTTTCTCAAAGGGTCGCTATCTGGAGCAGCTCGATTCCCCTAATGAATTTTGGCAATATTACGCTACCCTGGACGGTAGAGAAACACCGCTTTGTAATTCTCTGGATGGAAAGGTCTTTAGAAAAGAGGACGAATTTTGGGCTAATAACTACCCACCCAATCACTTTAATTGCCGGTCAACGGTCGTTACTGCTGATGCTCAAACTGTAGAAGCTGAAGGGCTCAAGGTGGAAAAATCAGGGAAGAAATACCTACAGAAAGTCGGCAGGGCTTTCCCTAAGATTAAACGGTTCCTGAAGCCGGGACGTGGGTTCTCAAATGATCCTGCAAAGGGTCTTGAACAATGGCTCGCTGCGAAAGCTAAAGAGCTTGGTGTTCCTGTAATCGAGGAGACCACTCCGGTCTTTGAAACCGGGGCTGA
>Ga0222628_1000775_pt1 | contig 11847 bp, 14 predicted proteins | sample AntAcemetageno95_FD_179860 | JGI IMG/M metagenome (GOLD analysis project Ga0222628, IMG submission 179860) | Saline water microbial communities from Ace Lake, Antarctica - #95 | ecosystem: Environmental > Aquatic > Non-marine Saline and Alkaline > Saline | place: Antarctica: Ace Lake | collected...
TTGTTCTCTTGATATTCCAAGTTCCTTTAACTTCTTTAAATTATTAAACACTTTCTTTGTGATAGACTCTTCTTCTACTCCAAATGCTTCATCTAATAAAGAATTGATAGTTGACTTGGTTAACTTAGTTTCATTATCTAATGTGCTTTCCATATCAGCTCTTGATACTGGTTCATTCATTTCATTACCAAGTTCAATGGTTCTTTTAATTCCAGCAACAGTTGTTATATCAATTTCTTCTCCGTCAGATGTTACAAATAATGGGTCGCCAGTTGATGTTGTAGTTCCTCCACCACCAGTTGTCTTAACCTGTTTCCTATAAATAGCAGAGTTCTGTTGTATCTTTGCGTTAGCTTCTTCTAGTGTGTCAGACATTGATATTTGAGCATCAGGATATTGGTTCATTTGTGATAGTAAGGTTGAATGATTAGCTTTCTCTCTAGCTTTTTGGTCAGCGATTTGTGTGCCTACTGTATCGTAGTAAACTTTCATAGCGTCTACTCTTACCTGTTCTTTTTTAGATAATTGTCCTTCTAAGAGATTGAGTAAAGCTATTCCGTTATTTACTTTAGTTTCATAAGCACTCCATTTTAAGTCAGTTGCCCTGTCAGCCGCCGCTTGTGCAGAGTCAAGTTTTCCTTGGAGTCCTAAAGCCTTGGCTGTGAGAAGTCCTGCATCTGCTGTTAAGGTGTTCTTTTGGGCGAGATACATCTTGTAATTCTGGGCTTCTTGTCCTTGTTGTCTGCCTAGAGTTATAGGTTTTCCTTCTACAATTTGATTTTCTAAATTATAACTAGCTGTTAAGGAGTTAATTTCAGCCATCTTCATTGAAACTTCGGCGTTAGCGTCATCTACTAACTTTTGTTGGTCTTCAATCTGTCGTTTTTCTTCTTCAGCTGCTTGAATAGCTCCTTTGTCTGTTCCTTCTTTTAGGAGTCCTTCTAGTTGGGTAGTTATGTCATCTACTTTTTCTTCTGCGTCTTTTTCACCTTGAGTTTTTAGCGACTCTTGTTGTGCTAGATATTCTTCCATCCAACCTTTAAAAGTATCAGCTTCAGATATATTTACTCCTCCTGTTTCGTCTAAATCAATTCCAGTAGTAGTAGCCATTCCCTCTGATGTAATCGCTCCAGTAGCAACAGGAGTTTTACCAGTTAAAGGAATACCAAGTTTTATAGCTTCTTCGTTTGAAATCTCTCCGACTATTCCTTTTTGTTCGTCAGTTTTGAAAGTATTAAAATAATCAGCAGCTGACATTGCTTTAGAACCACCAGTTCCTAGAGAATAAACTTCATTAGTTCCTTTGATACGAACAGCACCGAAAACGCCCTTAGCTTGTATTTCTGGAGTAAAGGCAGTGTTTGGTACCCAATCAGCTCCAAACACGCTCTGTATGCCCGTTATAGAGCTCTCAGGGGTGATTGCTTTGGGTACAACAGGAGATATTGGTTGCCCACCATAAAAACCAGCTGCTAAGTATTCTTCGCCAGTAATAAATGCCGCAGAAGCTGGTAAAGAACCACCTCCCTGTGTTGTCCAGTTTGGATTATATCCAGGTGAACCTACTGGTAGTTGGCTTGGATTTTGATATACAGGAGGTGCTGAACCGCCTGATGGAGCAGATGGAGCAGATGGAGTCGGTGTTCCAAAGTGGGCTGCTGCTGCCTCATACATACTTTTTGTTGCTCCCATGTTTATTTCCCTTTCTCTATTTCTTCTAGGACTTCTATTCCACCTTGTAACCTTAGGATTTTATTTCCTAATTCTTGAAGGGTCTTTTGAAGTTGATTAAATTGTTCGACCAATTTTAGTAACTCTTCTTTTTTTTGTTTTATCATATTATTTGTCTAACTCATCAACAATTTCATCAATAGTTTTATGAGTTTGATATTTATTAGTTATTAAATTATTAGCCCAGTCGTCTAAAACCTGCTCAACCATTTCCTTGAGTTCTGTTTCTGTTTTATTTAAAAGTTGTTTTAGAACCTTCTTCTTTTTTGTTTTGATATTTATTTCCATAGTTTTAATCTATATCAACTGTTGGTAAATTATTATCTATTGCATAATCAAAATATAATCTAAAATTTCTAATATAACAAGTTCTTGAACCATTATTATTTCCTTGAATATATAATTGACATAAATCTCCTTTAGCAAATACTAAATCTTGTGAATGAGTTCCATAGCTAGTTGAATGATTATGAACTGCCGCTCCAAATCCTGTCCCATTTTTATATACTCTTGAATAAACATCTGGAACTACATCAAATGATGATTTCATATCCCATTTAATTCTATAAGTGCCTGTTTTGACAATTGTTATTTCCTTAACTTTTGTATAACTATCACCTTCTGTTCTTTCTGTATCTGCTGAAACTTTTAATGAATCAGAAACAAAAGAAGAAACCAATGTTTTATCTAAAATTAAATCAGTTGTAGAATCTGCCCAACCACAAGCTCTGATGTTTGTTCCTGGAGTTTGGCTGATTACACCATCAGTATCTGTCATATAATAATAAGCAGTTGAAGTTAATCCCGTAAGTCCAGGAACTATCCCTTTATAAATAACATTTACTGATGCATCTGCAGAAACACTTTGCCCATCAGCAACAAATCCCAAAAAGTTTGCTACATCCTCTGCATTTCCAGCATTAGCTTTATAAACTTTTGTATCACTTGCTTTTAAGTAAACTGCTAATGGAGTTGAACTAGCATCTATTGCTTCACCTGCTGTATATTCATTTTTAAAAGTTGAACCATTTATACTACCAGTAATTTTTAAAGCACTACCATCCCAAATCATATTATTACCATTTGACACTCCAATTGAAAGCTTATAAGTAGTTGTGTCATATCCAATCCACCAACCAGTTCCTGTATTATAATCAGTCTGTCCACCTCTAATGTGTCCAAGCACTCCTACATTTAATCCAGCTGACTCACAAGCGATTGCTGTAGCACTGTCTATATAAACTCCTGCTGATAGATAACCTGCTTGGGCGTTTATAGTTCCTGTAGCTGTGATGCTTGTGCAAGTTAGTTTACCGTCTGTTCCAATATAAAACTCTTTTCCGTGTATTGAAGCGACTGTGCCGTTAGAATATATTGTTAAATCTCCTGCGTTTGCTGTGTATCCGCTATGGTCTTCTGTCCCTGTAAAGATTGAAGTAGCATTAATTGTAAAGGCTCCTATTGAGCCACCCGTTGCTATAATCGCACTTGTAGTTACTGAACCTGTAAATGTACCTGTTGCTCCACTTATATCTCCTCTAAAGTTTCCGTCGTTAGCTTCTATATTTCCGTTGCTGTCTAATCTCCAACCAGCTACTCCTACATTGAAGTTAGTTGATTGTAAATTGCCAATACTCATTACTGAACCATTTGCTGATACTTGTATATTTAAATCTGCTGCTGGGGTTGCTGGGGTGTTAGCTACTGGTGTTCCATCAATAGCCATTCCTTCTTGAATGTCTTCTGCTGTTATAGGAATTAAGTTGGGTTGTAGCGTTGATGGTGTTATTTCCATTTATTGTAAAGTTAAAATCCGCCAATCTGTGCTAGTCGTTGTTCCCGTCAATGAAATCTTGAGCTGAACAAACTCGCTCGCTGGGATATCAGCTGTAGTGTTGTGGGATAGAACTGCTCCTAATGTTGTAAATGTATATGTTCCGATTGTTGTAAAAGATGAAGTTAAGTCTGTTCTGTATTCTATCTTAACTCCTTCGTTTGTTCGTAAAAGTCTAGCTAGTAAAAACTCTAATTGTGAAAAAGCTCTTTTCTTTAGATTTGACCCTACCTGATAAAAAGCACTTATAAGGTATCCAGCATATGCTGTATAAAATGTTCCTGTATTAGTAAGGTCTATGCCGTAAGTTGTGTCCTTAAAACCTACTAGAAGTTTATCAGTATCCATTGGAAGTATAGCTCCAATCTGTAAAGCAGCTGAAACTCCCCAGTTCCCTGTGCTTATACCATGTTCTAGGTTTAAAATGTTTCCCTTGCTTGTTTGAAGTAAACTCCAAGTCCCCATACCGTCTATAGCTGAAGATGAACCTAATCCAAAGAATAACTTACCTTTGTAGTTAGCGATAGCTCCAGGGAAGTATGTCAAAGGAATACTACCACCAGTATCTACGATACTTCTAGGTATCTGTCCTATTAAGTTAGCGACTAAACCTTGTGAGGAATAAATCCTACCCTCTGTTCCTGCTAAAATGTATAAGGTCTGGTTAATGTTCTTTATAGCGTGGACTCCATTTTCCTCCATAGTTATTGGTTGTCCAAAGGTTGCTGAACTTGCGTCCCAAGGGAATATATCAGCTACTCTCGTTGGGGTTGTTGAACCTTGCCAAGTTCCTAACATTATGTTATTGCCCAATTCGTCTAAACACTTAATTCTATATCTTGAAGGTAAGTCTAGGGCTTGTTGTGTGTATGTAAATGTATCTCCTGTTGCTGGAACAAAAGTAGTTAATTCTTCTAATGAGAATACATATCTACCTGCTCCACCGTATAGTTTACCATCTAACTTAGAAACAATCATAGGGTGCCATAGGGTATCAGAGTCAATTACTTGCCACGAGTTAGTCCAGTTAGCGTTAGTTATACCTGTAGCTGTGCCGTCTCCACAGACATCTAAGTAAGCGTCTCTTGCTACTACTAAATAGTTCTTGAAGATAGCTAAGCCGTTGCCGTGTCCTCCTGAAGTAAAGCCAGTCATTAAAGCCCAAGTTGCTCCACTATCAGCTGACTTGTAAACCTTACCTCCATTGTCTAAGCAATAAACCTCTGCTGGTGTGGCTGGGTTTCTAACAAACCATTGTGGAGTTCCTACGACTGTTGTGCTGGACTTTAAATCCATAGCGTTATTTAGTCGTGCTACTCCAGGAACACTAGATAAATCTAAATTCCTAAACTCTTGGTAGCCAAGATGAGGACTCGGACCAATTCCTATTTGAGGGTTTTTAACTTCTAGTTGCTTTGGTTTCTTCATCTTCCAAGGACTCCTCTCATAGTCATTCTACTTTTAACATCTTTATTTCTACCTGCGAAAAACTTAATAATAGCATCTTCATCTATTTGGATTTGATTTGCTATTGCACCAACCTGTGTTTTTTCTTTTTCAATCAAGAATGGTAGTGAAGCATACTTCGCTAGATAAGGGTGGTGTATTTCTGGTATTCCAGGAACCTTGCTTGTTTCTACTAAGTAGTGAACTCCTGATTGTGAGCCAGAGGTTGTGATAGCCGTTCCACCTTTAGTAGCTGATACTGAGAAGGTGTTAGTGGCTACTGTGGCTACTACATAATAGACCGTATCTACTGCTAGTCCAGTTGGTAATGCTCCATCTGTTTCAAGCATAACAGTATCGTTTATGGCTAGTCCGTGAGCTGCTAGAGTCAAGACTCCTGGGGCTGCGATAGTTACTGTAAAGGTATTGAAGTCAAACTTTGAAGCTGGGCGATTAAAATAAACCCTTAATCCATCTGTTTCGCTGTAATCAGGATAAGGTCTTAGATAAATAAAATCACCATATTTGAGATAATGGCTTGGAACTCCTGTATCTGTGCTTTTGTAAACTTCTGTAAAAGCGTCAGATAGGTTTTCTATTCTTTCAGGGATTAAAGCAACTTCAACTGCGTCATCGTTTAGAACGGTTAACTTAGTTAGTTGAAGTATCTTTTCTGTAAAGTCAGAGAACTTATATCGGTTAGTGCCTGATACAAGACTTTGAGTATCAATAGGTGGAGATGTTTCGTTAATGTCATCAAACGAATGTCCACCGTCTGACTTAAAAGCGAGATGTAAGTATCTGTCCAAAGCGTTATTAACTCTGGCTATAACATCTCTTAATGGGTATGTATTAGCGTTAGCTCCGCAGTTACGCCATACCTCACTAATTACTGAGTCTTTTGATATTGGATTATAGAGTTGAATGTTAGTGTCCTTTCGTTAATTTACTTGCTTATCCCTACCACCCTTAAAAAAAGAGTGGTAAAGGAAGGAAATAAATCCTGAGATATCTTGGTTATGCAACCTCAATATCATAGAGAACTACTTTATTAAGTTCCCACGCTTTGAATTCCCAATCTAATCGTGAAACTACTGCTACGCCAGAGATTGCTCCCTCAGCTGTTGCAGGTTCACTATCATAAACGATTTGTCCGTAAGTGTCTTTAAGAATTCCTAAGTGGAATAAATTTTTAACACCACCGAATAAATGTCCTGATGTGTGAGAATTAGAAACCAAATGGTCAACTCCCATATAGTGATAACCTTCGTCAATGCCGTTTTTAAGAGCAATATCTGCTAGGACAAAACCGTTTGATTGAGCGACCTGTTCCAAAAGTTCAAAGTCAGCTGCTCGCCAGATAATAAATACGCCGTTGCGTTTCATTAAATCTTTGCCATTAGCTTCTCTTATCTCACGCTTGATACCTCTAATAATATCGTCAATGTTGTTAGCAGAAACTGTGATGTTTCCAGCTGAACCACCGATTGATGCATTATCAAAGTCTGTCCACATAGCGTGATTGGCTAGCATATCTGTTTCCAGATATTCGTTGATAAGATTACCTTGAAGGACTGCCATATCCATCTGCTTTACATACTTACATTGAGCTAAATCAGCTCGGTCAATAATCATAGGAATGATTTTAGACTGATTGATTGTTACATACTCGTTAGTAAGAGTGAATTTCTGATGAACATAAACAGAACCTCTGGTGTGATCTGCCATTGATGGAGTAGATGACATGTAAGGATTATTAAAAACCCTTTCATTTGTGTATTCTACTCTACAAACTTCTTTCCAGTTTGTTGGATATCCAAGTCTTTCTTGTAGTTTTACAGACCAATCTTCTAACCAGACTGACCCTGTAAATGTATTTGCTGCTTCTGATGCCATATCAATACCTTTCGTTAATTGATAGACACTGACATTGGATTACCGACCTTTTATCGCTTTTCTCCGCCTACTACAGGTGTAGATGAGAACGGACTGCCGTCTGTTTGAGCTTTAAGTTTAGCGTTGACATAATCCTGACGAAGTTTTGGCTGGTCAGCTGGAGGCATTTCGCCTTTGGCTGTCCAGTATTCAACATCACTTTTAGGTGAAGATGAAGGGGTTCTTCCAGAGGGAGGTGTTGCTTCTTCAAGCGTTACCTTATCTCTTAAAGTCTTTATCTTACTCATAAAGAATTCATCTTCGACAACCATATCTAGGTCATCTGTGCCTAATCTCTTCATTATGTCAAATGCTAATTGATGCTCTTCAGACCCCTTAATGCCATTGGCTATAAGGAAAGCTTTTTGAGCGTAATCGAGTTTGTCTGTGCCTTTAACCTTAGCTTTTTTAGGTTTAGGCTTTGCTGCTTCTAAATCTGCTTTTAACTTTTCCTGTTTAGTTTTGAAGCGTTTGGCAATGCCTTGATTCTTTTGAGCTAAAGCTTTCCAATCAGTAGTATCTTCTTCGCCTTCCTTTACTTCAGGAAGTTCCTCGATAACATCTTCTTGTTCATTTAATATTTCGGTCATAAAATGATATATGATAATCAATTTTTCTAAATTGAGAAAACGCAATTTTGAAATGGATTGATAACCACGGTTAATCAGTTTTCAAGGGACTGAAAACCCAGTTTAGTTAATTATTACGATACCAACAAGTTGCGTTAATTGTGCCAACTGTTGCGTTTCCACCTGCTGTTGTGAATGAAGCTGATGATGTAGCGTTAGCTACGTCAAATGTCTGAGTTACTACAAGATATTCTCCTTCGTCCCAATCCCAAACTTCTGTAGTTGTGGTTCCTTCATCGTCTTCTTTACTTAGAATATCAGCTGTTGATGTAGTTACTGATGTATCAGCAATTAAATGTCCATCTGTAGTTGTTGCTGATGTGCTTGTTCCTACTTTGATATCATAACCAAAAATTCCATTTGCTGTTGAGATGTCTAAAATAACATCTTTACATAGTAAATCTCCACCAGAATCATTTCTTATATAACCTGGAATAATTTGAGTTCCTTCAATTGCTACTGAACCTGTACTTGTTCCTGCTTGGAAGTTAAGAGTTTCCTGAAATGTAGTGTTACCTATAATTCCATCGTGGAATCTTACTTTGTCGTAGATATCATTACCTGGGAATGCTCCCAAGTTTGCCTCTGGAGTTTCTTGAGTTGCTTCATAGTTGTTGTAATCACCCTCAACATTAACATTACTTGTTATTGAGTAAGCTAATGCTACTGTGCCAACAGCTAATATTGCAACTAATGAGATTGCTACGTAGAATACCCCATTATTTATTTTTTTTATCATTTTTCTTTACCTTTTTAATTTTAACTTCGACCTTTTTATCAATCTTTAATTTTTTAATTGTCTCGTTTGCTAATTTCTCTGCTTGTTCATTAAGCTTGTCTTTTAAACTTTTAAATGGTTGAATCATTTTTTTATATTAATTTATTTGTGCCACGTGAAAACGTAGTCTCCTGCAAACCCTGCTTGTAACTTAACTACTAGACCCCAATTCATTTCTGTATCAAACTCGTATGTTCCTTGTGGAGTTGATGTTGGGAATGTAGTTATAAGAGTTGCATAAGTCCCATCAGTTAAAGCACCTGTTGATGTAGCGTTGTAAATACTCATTGAATGAGCGGTTGTTGAAGCTACTATCATTTTATCTAGGGTGATTGTGCCGTGAGTAGATGAATCGATAAGCTGATTGAATTCAGCGGCTTTCTCTAATACTCCTGACATAGCTGATGTGCTAGTTGCTTGAGAAGCGTTTCCTGGGGCAGAATTTCCTTGTAATGTATCGTTTGGTGTTTCGACTGGGTCACCACCGATAAATATTCCAAATGTAAATGCAGCACCTATAAGGGCTACTAATACTATAAAAAATGGAATTCCTGTTCTTTTGTTTTCGTTCATAATATTTGTTCCTTTTATTATTATCGACCCGGATTCCCTTTTCCTTTTACAGGTTCAGGTGTATCCTTAAACCTTTCTAATTCTTTAAATCCACTTCCAACTAAGTTTGTTCCTTCCCAGACAGCAACTAAATCAGCTCCTATCTGTTCGTTGGTTAAACTTGTAAACCCTGTCATTTTCTTTCTTGAAGCTAAAGCAAAGGCATAGTTCATATCTGGGTCACAAGGTTTATCTTCTTTTAATATACCTTGAGTATAGACACTCTCCATTAAAACCTTTCTTACTGCTTCAAACATAATTTTGTTTTTAGTGAACTTTATTATCTCTAAGTGTTCACTATCGCTAAGATAACTTTTTACTTTTTCCATAATTATTGTGCCGCTGGCTGTGGAGCTTCTAGCTGTTGAGCCTCTGGCTGATTAGTTTGTTGTGTAATTCCTGAAAAATCCATCTGGTCAAGGTCCGAGAGTTCCAACATCTGGTTGAAAAGCTTGCCCATAGCTGGGATTTGTAAGATTTGTGGGTTAGTGGCAATAGTATTGAAGACATTTGTCAACTTGTCTACCTGTGAAATCAAGTTCTTAGTCTTCCCTGCCACATTAATCTTAATCTTAATCTTTGTATTTTTGAACTCGTCTTTTAAGATTTCAATAAACTGTTTATTCCCTTTTCCGAGTACTTTGCCCTTTATCTCTTCTTGATAAGCGTCTGCTTCAGCTTGGTTGATGTCTTCTCCTTTAAGTCCTCTGTCCTTAATCATTCTGTTTCTTTCGATAATAGATGTGCTTTCAGCTACCATTTGGAGTTCTTCTAAGGATAACTCGGATAGGAACTTTGTCCCTTCTGTTATCTTCTTAGCGATATAGGGGATTATCCAGTCCCTGTAGACTTCTTCGATCCATTTAGCATACTTACCTCTGCGGTACTCGTGTATCCCTTTACCTTCCATAGTAACCCGTTCCTGTAGTCTAAATGGTGTGCCTGAAGCTGGAGACTCTCCTAATAGGGGGTCTGTAGCAGAAGCTAACTTCTGTGCGTGGTCTTCCCAATCAGCCACTGCCTTCTCAAATAAGGATATATTCCTTGGATATGTGTCTAAGACCTTTAGTTCTTTGTTTTCGTCTAGTTCTATTATCTCGAGGTTCTCAAGGTCTTTCATTCCTCCTGGGTGGCGTGTCTTTAGAGTTGGGTCGTTTGTTACTCCTATTGTCTTAGAAGTTGAGTCAAGGAATTCCTTTTTAACTACTTCACCATAATTAGTCCATATTTGGGGTTCCATTATTTCCTCGATACCTCCCCAACCTAATGAACGGTTAAAGATTTTTTCACTTATAGCCATCTTAAATGGATTGTTCTCTTTCTTCCTGAATAAGATAAGTCCTTGTCTTTCACCCTTTTCGTCTTTGTAAAAGGTAACTATCTGCATTTGATACTCGTATTGGTCAACATCTGTCCTCTTATCGTCTAGATACTCCATAGGGAGCATTCCGTGGACCTCATAAACCTTAATGTCTGGTCCTGGGATATCTCCTTTGTCATTAGCTACGATAGTGATTAGTTCGTCTATGGTGGTTGTAGCTCCGTTTGCCGTATTACCCCAACCCTTCTTTTCGAACTCTTTTAACTGGGAGGGACTATACTCGTGTAATATACCGATAGGAGCGTTGAGCATATCCTTCTGGTTACAGAAAGCGATACTCTCTAAGGGGACATACTCGGGTTTACCTTTACCGATGTTCTTAGCCAGTCCTCCACCTAAATCAATTTTGGACTCCTTAACCTCGTCAAAAAAGGTATCTAAGTCATTCTCTGTAACATAGACATCATCGTGATATTTCTTTATTAAAAATGAAAGGTGATACAGTTCTGGGTCGTCTACATAGATCGTGATGTCTTTAACGTCAATATCCTCTACCCTGTATCTAAGGTTAAGGATTGGTCGCATTATGTTCTTTACTGGGACTTCGTCTATTGTGCCTTTCTTCTTGTTGCCTCTAATCTGGGAGTTCTTATAAATGGCTCTGTCTTCTATATGCTCTCGCATACTCCACCACCAGATATCGTTTAGTTGGATATCTTTCTTATAGAGTCCTTCTTGCTGCTCGACAAATTCGAATATATTTTTTGCTCTCATAATTTTATACTCCTAACTGCCTCATCATAAGATATTATGTTGCCATATAGTCTTCCTGATAAATCAGTTGCTATTTGATGTAAAAGTCGTGGGTCGCCTAAAACTTTGTATTGTTTCCTATACGCTTCAATTTCCTGATTAAGACGAAACTGCTTTGAAAATGAATACTTAATCCACCAGATAATACCATTAAGTTTATTCTTCTGCTGTCTTATGTGGGTTTGTTCGTGTGCTAAAAAATGGTCTTGTAAATTATCATTGCCATTAGCCCGATACATTGTATCTCCCCATACCATTGTTGTTGTATCTTCTAATATCATTGGGAACTTAAAAGCTAGAATATATGCTAAAAATGGTTTTTTTCTCTTAATCTTCATTGTTTCTTATTTAATTTTAAATATAATAAAGCGATTGCTTCTTTCATTCCGCCTTCTCGTTCATTAATAATCGCATTTACTCCAGCTTTTTTCTCTCCCCTTTTAATTCCAATAGCTTCAAAGCGAACGATTTTATCATCTGAATAATGCCTATAATGAACTATTGTCATTATACTCTCTAAATCCTTCTTACACTCACTTATAAGTTCTGATAGTCTAGGAATGTAAACTTTTTCTTTATGCTTACCTTGATAAGAAAGTATTCTACTTTGAGGAAACCCAGCATCTTTTAGTTGTTTAGCTAATTGATATGTCATTTTAACATCATCTCCATATTCTTGGCGACTATTAGTTTAGTTATTTTGTTATTTAAAAATCTCTTTAGTTTAAAGATTGAGGGAAAACGTCGT
>Ga0222628_1000776_pt1 | contig 11835 bp, 15 predicted proteins | sample AntAcemetageno95_FD_179860 | JGI IMG/M metagenome (GOLD analysis project Ga0222628, IMG submission 179860) | Saline water microbial communities from Ace Lake, Antarctica - #95 | ecosystem: Environmental > Aquatic > Non-marine Saline and Alkaline > Saline | place: Antarctica: Ace Lake | collected...
CTGCAAAGTGAGACATTGGCTGACTTGGTTCAAAACGAATTCGATAAAAAACTAGTTGGCCAAAATCGTGGTGTCAAACAAGCGGGGTTTATTGTATTGATCGGCGCATCCATGCCCAATGTGCTCATTGAGTTAGGGTTTATCTCAAATAAGAATGATGCCAAACGCCTGAAGCAGGCGGCCTACAGACAAAAGGCTGCTGAATCGATCTTCAATGCCCTCATGAAATATAAAACCCGACACGAAAAGTTATTGGCACCCTGATGGGACAGCAGCGTGAACAAGCCATCGGTGTTTTTGATTCCGGGCTGGGAGGGATCTCAGTCGTGCGGGCACTGATCGATCTCTTGCCCCAAGAACATCTCATTTACTTCGGCGACACTGCCAGAGTCCCTTATGGCTCTAAATCCGAAGAGACCGTGGTTCGCTTTTCACATCAGATATCCTCGTTTTTACTGGAGAAGCAGGTCAAAATGCTGGTTGTGGCCTGTAACACGGCTTCAGCAGTGGCACTCAAACATTTGCAGGACTCCTTTGATATTCCAGTGGTCGGTGTGATTCACCCTGGATCAAAGGCAGCAGTAAAGTATTCCCCTCGGAAGAAGATCGGGGTGATCGGGACGGCCTCAACCATCAGATCGGGAGCCTATAGAACTGCAATACATGCGCTGGAAGCCGATGCCCAAGTGACAGATAGATCCTGCCCGCTCCTGGTGCCCCTGGTTGAAGAAGGCTGGCCCCGAGACGGGGTTGTTCGCGCTGTCCTGGAGACGTATCTGACCAGTTTTTTAGCTGATAAGCCAGATTCATTGATTCTTGGGTGTACACACTACCCCTATCTCAAAGAAGAAATTCAAGCTGTCATGGGCACCGAAGTTCGACTGATAGATAGTGGTGAAGAAACTGCTGCTGAAGTGCAACGAGTCCTCCAAGATTTGGCATTGTTAAATCAGGAAAGTGGCGACCCTGGAAAGCACCGCTTTTATGTCAGCGATTTCCCCCAAAAATTTGAAGAAACTGCCTCCAGATTTCTGGGTCGCCCCCTTGAAAATCTATTCAAGGTTGAGCTGGAAGTCCTGGAATCGTACAAATAGTAAACCCTAGCCACCGAAAGTTGACCAGCGACATGACGCCAAATCCAAAGGCCATATTTGATTATATTTTCGGATTGACAGGTAGCGATGTCAAATTAGAGCTCTCTCGGGTCCACCAGTTTATGGACTATCTGGGAAACCCATACCGATCATACCCGGTGATCCATATTGCAGGCACCAATGGCAAAGGCTCCACAGCAGCAATCTTGGCCTCAATTCTGAGGGGTTACGGGTACAAGGTCGGCTTGTTCACATCTCCCCACCTAATAATTCCCAATGAAAGAATCAAGGTAAACGACAAGCTGGTACCCGATGCATATATTGTCGCTAAGGTGGAACAATGGCGGGATCAGATCGAAATGCTGGGTATCACTTTCTTTGAGGTCTTAACCGCCTTGGGGATGGTCTATTTTAAGGAACAACAAGTCGATTATGCCGTCATAGAGACAGGCCTGGGCGGACGTCTAGACGCCACCAATGTGGTCAATCCTCTCGTGAGCGTAATTACCTCCATTTCAAAAGATCATGAGAACATTCTGGGGCACACCCTGGATGAAATCGCCATGGAAAAAGCCGGTATCATCAAACCCGGGAAACCCGTTGTACTGGGTCAGAATAAACCCTTGATCCAAAAGTTGGTATCAGATGTTGCGGATTTGCGGCATTCTGAATTGCTTAAGGTCTCTAATCAGATTCAAATCAAATCTGCCCGACAGAGTGAGGACTACCAGCAGATAAACTTGACCCTGAATGGCACAGAACTCTCATTCAAACTGCCACTGCTCGGATCTTATCAGGTCGAAAATTTTAGCAATGCGTTGGTAGCTTTAGGCGCGATGAACATTGAGATCAATGAACAATCTATCCAAAATGGACTGGATGGCCTTAAATGGGCCGGGCGCATGCAAATCTTAAAAAAAGAACCCCGGGTGATCTATGATGTTGCCCATAACCCTGAAGGTTTGACCCGATTGCTGGAAAGTCTGGTTAGCATTGGAATGGAGGATGCCATCCTGCTGGCTGCCTTTAATGCCCGCAAAGATGTTTCTGAATTGGTTAAAATTCTTTCAAGCTGGAAGGGGCCGGTATTCTACACTTTGTTTGAAGGTCACTCTGCGGTCACAACCGATGTACTCCGTGAGTTCGGTATTGACCCCATATTAATGATCGAATCCCCAAAGGAAGCCTACGAAACAGCATTGGCTGTGAGAACTGAAAAACAGGCGATCTGCTTTTTGGGAAGTCATTATCTTGCCGAAAACATATACCCCATTTTCGAAGTGGATTGACGGTTAGGGTCTCGTCATGTTGGCTGTGTCACATTCTAAAAGAAAACACGAATATTAATTGACAAGGGTTAGGGCGGGATTAAATTCATCTTGCAATTAGCAAACCGATTGCTAATCCAATCTCCCATTGACATAACATTTCAAAAAAGATTCCAGCAATTATTAATCACGCAAAGAACAGGTCTAAAACAATGAGTCACACTATTAATCAACTTCAAAAAATGAAGTTGAAAGAACTTGCCGATATCGCCCAGGGATTGGCAGTTCCAGCTGTAGCCGGGCAAAAAAAGATGGATATTATTGAAGCCATTCTTGAAGCTCAAACTGAAAGTGGCGGCATGCTGTTTTCCAAGGGAGTATTGGAAATATTGCCAGACGGTTATGGCTTTCTAAGAGACGCCGACAACAATTACCTCGCTGGAGCTGATGACATCTATGTGTCGCCTTCCCAGATTAAACGCTTTGGGCTGAGGACGGGACAAACTATTTATGGCCAGGTTCGCCCCCCAAAAGATAATGAGCGCTATTTTGCCCTTCTAAAAGTTGAAGCCATCAACTTTATGGATCCCGAAGAAGGCCGCGTTGTCCCAAAATTCGATTCGCTTATTCCGCTCTACGCAGAGAATAAATTGACGCTTGAAAGAGGCCCGAAGAGCTATTCAATGCGAATTATGGATCTTTTAAGTCCCATTGGAAAGGGTCAGCGTGGATTGATCACGGCCCAACCCAAAACGGGTAAGACGATCCTGCTACAGGATATTGCCAATTCCATCTTGACCAACCATCCCGATGTCACCTTAATCGTTTTGCTCATTGATGAGCGTCCTGAAGAGGTGACAGATATGCGTCGCATGGTGAGTGCAGAAGTTATTGCATCCACGTTTGATGAACCACCAGAGCGGCATGTCCAGGTTGCCGATATGGTCTTGAACAAAGCCAAGTGTATGGTAGAGTTTGGTAAAGACGTGGTCATTCTGCTGGACAGTCTCACCCGTCTTGCCCGGGCACACAATGCTGTGATTCCCCATAGTGGCAAGATCCTCTCCGGTGGTATCGACTCCAACGCACTGCATCGTCCCAAACGATTTTTTGGTGCAGCACGAAATGTGGAGCACGGGGGCAGCTTGACCATCATGGCCACGGCCCTTATTGAAACGGGCTCCCGAATGGATGATGTAATTTTTGAGGAATTCAAGGGAACTGGAAACATGGAATTGGTACTGGATCGTCGTCTCAGCGATCGCCGGATCTACCCTGCCATCGACATCAACCGCTCCGGTACCCGTAAGGAAGAATTGCTGCTCACCAAAGCAGAACTTTCCCGAGTCTGGATCTTGAGAAAGCTGCTCAACGAAATGACGCCTGTTGAAGCCATGGAATTCCTCCTTGAGCGGATGCAGAGATCATCCACAAACAAAGAATTTATTCAATCTATGAATTCTTAGTTCTAGCAATTAAGATTGACTGCGGAGGCACAGATTTTGTTCTGTGCCTCTTTGCATTTTGAGCGTGGTGCGGGACGCTTATTCTGGCTTCAACCAGAGGCTGGAAATGTCCCACCTTTCCCTTGCCAACACTGGGGGCGCGCCGATATATTGCGCGGCTTTATAAGGAGAGCTGAAAGAAATGAGATTTACTAAAAGAATCAATGCTTTAGAACCTTCCGCCACAATGGCTGTCATAGAAGGAGCTGCTCGACTTCGGGCTCAGGGTGTAGATGTGATTTCGTTTGGTGCGGGAGAACCCGACTTTGATACACCTGCACATATCCTTAAGGCTGGAAATCAGGCATTGGCTGAAGGTAAAACACGCTACACCGCTGCGGCCGGAACGATTGGCTTGAAGACTGCAATTTGTGGCAAGTTAAGAGCAGACAATAACCTTGATTATGAACCAGGTCAGGTTGTGGTCTCTAACGGTGCCAAACACACCCTCTACAATATTATGATGACCTTGTTTGAAGAGGGTGATGAAGTGATCATCCTGACACCATATTGGGTCACTTATCCTGAGATTGTTAAATTGAGTGGAGCCAAAGACATTTATGTGGAGACATTTGAAAAAGATGGTTTCCAAATCACCAGAGAGCAGCTAGAAGCTGGTGTGAGTTCCCGAACAAAAGGCATTATAGTCAATACACCTTCGAATCCCAGTGGCGCGGTGCTTAATCGCTCAAGTTTACAGGCAATCGCAGATTTTTCAATTGATCATGATCTTACGATCGTGAGCGATGAGTGTTATGAGGGATTGGTCTACGATGGGGAACATCTTAGTCTCGCTGGCTTTGAAGGATGTTATGAACGCACGATCACAGTCCAGACCATGTCCAAAGCCTACGCTATGACCGGCTGGAGAATCGGGTATTCTGCTTCATCAGCAGATCTGGCAAAAGCCATGGGAAAATTCCAGGGACAAGCAACTGGCTGCCCCAATGCCATTGCCCAGTTCGCTTCAGAAGTAGCCCTGACCGAACCAGCAAGTTTTCTTGAGGGTTGGCGGCAGCAATTTATCCAGCGCCGAGATTATATGGTCCAAGCTTTAAATGCCATGCCTGGTGTGACCTGCCTATTGCCTGAAGGGGCATTTTATGCTTTCCCCAAGGTTGATACCTTGTTTGGCAAGCAGGCTGACGGATTTTTGATCAATGACGACCTTGATCTAACAAAATATTTATTGGAAGTTGCCCATATTACGATTGTTCCAGGATCCGCTTTTGGGGCGGGGGAGCATATCAGATTGTCTTACGCGACTTCCATGGAAGCAATCAAAACGGGGCTTGACAGATTTGCCAAGGCCGTTGAAAAGTTGAATTGACGAAGGGAGTATCATAATATGAAACCAGGAATACATCCAAAGTATGAGCTAAATAAGGTAGTTTGTGCCTGTGGAAATAGTTTCGAAACGCATACCACTGTGGGCGAGTTGCATATTGAAATCTGCAATGAATGTCATCCATTCTTCACAGGAAAGCAGAAATTGCTGGATACGGCTGGTCGTATCGATAAGTTCCGTAAAAAATACGGTTCTGCTACCGAAGCCAAATAATCATCTCTTTAAGCTGATTATATGTCAAAACGCACAATTCGCGTTCTGATTCATTATTTCCTGACCGCCCAACAATCGATATTGGTGGGTGGTCAGGCAATTATTGAAGGTGTCATGATGCGCGTCCCTGGCGCCTATGCCATTGCCGTTCGCAATCCGCAGGGTCAGATCATCACGCGTCGTCGAGAGTTCACATCCCTCATCGAAAAATACAAGATCCTTAAGACCCCAGTGATCCGTGGAATGATTGCATTGTTTGAGTCCATGAAAATGGGGATCAGTACCTTGAATGAATCAGCAGAAATTGCTTATGAGGAAGAAGCCCAATCAGAGCTAAGCCTCAAGGACAAAATCCTGTCATTTCTGGCAACCATGCTGGCTCTGGGGATTGGACTTGGGCTCTTTTTTGTCACACCCCTTTTTGTGACAGGGAACCTGCTCAATCTGTCTGAAACAGCCTTCACTTTCAATATTGTGTCTGGAGCGATCCGTATCATTCTGTTTCTTACCTATTTGTGGGGTATCTCGCTCATGAGCGATGTGAAGCGTTTGTTCCAATACCATGGTGCCGAGCATAAAACGGTCTATACTTTCGAAGCAGGCAAAGAATTGGATCTGGAATCAGCCAGGCCGTTTCCAACCCAACACCCACGCTGTGGGACCAGTTTTATTTTTATTGTCCTGCTTTCATCCATCCTCATGTTCGCGGTCATTGATAGCATCGTTAAGCTTTTCGTTGGTGAAATGACCTTGCAGATTCGTTTACTCACACATTTACCCTTGATCCCTTTTGTGGCTGGCGTTGGATATGAGGTTTTAAAACTAACCTCTAAATATCGTCATATCGCCTGGGTAAGAGGGCTGGCTGCTCCCGGAATCTGGTTGCAGAATATTACTACGCGCCCACCAGATGATGACCAGTTGGAAGTTGCCATCGAATCCCTGAAAGTCGCCTTTGGTGACGATCTGAAGAAGTATCAGGGAAGTAGTTATGTTGCAGAGGCGATTGACTAATGCTCCTGGATAAGCTACCTGCCATAAAAGAAAAATTCACGGAACTGGAAACCCAGCTATCTGATCCGGCCCTCATGGCCAATAATCGGAAGTATGCTGTCATCGCCAGAGAACATCGTGATCTTTCAAATGTGCTGGAAGCTTTCAATCGATACGAACTATTAATTAACAGCATTGAAGAAGATGAATCCATTCTCCATGGCGATGACGATGAGCTCAAGGAAATCGTTAAAGAAGAACTGGATGGTCTGTTGGAAGACAAGGTTAGCCTGGAGGATGAACTAAAGATCCTCTTGATTCCTAAAGATCCGGCAGATGGTGGCGCAGCCATTCTTGAGATTCGAGCAGGGACTGGAGGAGATGAAGCGGCCCTTTTCGCCTCTGACCTCATGCGCATGTATTTGCGCTATACTGAGACCAATGGTTGGAAGTATGAAATTTTGACCCTGAATGAGATCGGAATGGGCGGGACCAAAGAAGCAATTATCCAGGTAACTGGTGAATTGGCCTATGGGAAACTCAAATTTGAGAGTGGCGTACACCGGGTCCAGCGCATCCCAGCAACGGAATCAAGTGGCCGTATCCATACTTCAGCAGCGACTGTGGCCGTTTTACCCGAAGCCGAAGAAGTCGATGTTGAAATTAATACTGGCGATCTAAGAATTGATACCTTTCGAGCCAGTGGTGCCGGTGGCCAGCATGTTAATAAAACTGAATCAGCTATTCGAATCACCCATCTGCCTAGCGGGATGGTCGTATCCTGCCAAGATGAGACCTCCCAGCATAAGAATAAAGACAAGGCCATGAAGGTCCTTCGAGCACGCCTACTGGCAGAGGAACGTGATCGCCAAAATAGTGAAGTGGCAGCCATGCGCAAGACCCTGGTCTCTTCTGGAGACCGGAGTGCCAAGATCCGCACCTATAACTACCCCCAGGGACGGGTCACGGACCACCGTATAAATCTCACGCTGTACCGCTTGGAAGAAATCACCAATGGTGATCTATCAGAACTACACGACAAACTTGTTGCCGCGGAGATGGTCAATCGACTGGAGTCCATTTGAGCAAGGTTTCAACCAGATCCATGCGTACCTGGCGCAAGTTTCACCGCTACACATTCGGATATAGTAAATGGATCAGTATGCTTTCTGCACTCCTACTCATAACTATTGCCATTACAGGCATTTTACTGGTTCATCAAGATGATTTGAAAGCCATTCAAACTGGCCGTGTACCCTTATCCGTTCTACCTGACCACTATGAACTCCGTCTGGAAAATACGCGAGAACGACAGGGTACTTCTCAAGTCTTCGCTGCAGAGAGTAGTGTCCCTATGCGCTGGGTTATTCTGGATCTTCACACTGGAGATTTTTTTGGAAAGATCGGCCCTTGGCTATATGATATTTTGGCCATAATGATGGCGGTCCTGGGCACAACCGGAATTGTCATGTACTTCAAGATTCGAAAAAATAGGTTCATATAGGAGAAACCACGATGTTGCAAAAATCCCTTGTATTCATGTTTGTGATTGTTGGACTGTTAATGATGGGTTGCAGTTCTGAAAAAGAGACCGCCCAGGGAGAAACCTTTGGTGCCGGTGTAAGCCTGGCTTCTGCTGTGCCGATCAATGAAGTATTTACGCAGGTCAGCGAGCTGAATGGAAAAATTGTCCGGGTAACTGGAACCATCAATGACTTGTGTAAGCACAAAGGCTGTTGGATGCAGGTCAAGGATGGAGAGCAAGTACTGACAGTCCGTTTTAAGGATGAAGCCTTTATTCTCCCCGCCAGTGCAATAGGTAGAAACGTTGATTTCGAAGGCCTCTTTATTGCTGAAAAGTTGGCAAATCCTTTAAGCTCACAGAGTGGCTGTGCAGAAGGTGGCAATCATGAAGGTGATGGCGCCTGTGAGAGCGAAAGAGCTGAGCATTCCGCTAAGAAAGCTTCAAACATGCGTTACACCATGGTCTCAACCGGCCTGGTTCTTATATAAAGTTTAGCTAGCTCTGTAACGTAGCCAGTGAAAATGCATCCAATCAAACGTGAATTGACAGGAAAAGAAACGCCGGAGCTGATCCAAGCTGCTCGGGAAGGCGATCAAAAGGCACAGTCACTCCTGGTGAATATGTACTCTGCTCGCATCTATAACCTGGGTCTGCGGATGTTGCGCAATAATGAAGATGCTGAAGATATGCTTCAGGAGACTTTTATTACAGCGCTGCAAAAGATCAAATCCTTCAAAGGTAAGTCCACCTTCTATACTTGGATCTACCGCATTGGAGTGAATATAGCCCTCGGCAAATTGCGAAAGCAATCCAGGATGCAGATCTCCTATTCCATTCAGGAACCGGATTTCGAGAATCTCCACGGTCTGAGTATCTCAGATTGGCCGGAGTATATTGAGACCAAAGTTTCGGATGAGGAGTTTAAAACAGCCTTAAGGTTGGCTCTCGATGATCTGGATGAAAAGTATCGTTCAGTGTTTGTTTTGAGGGACCTTGAAGAACTGTCCACCAACAAGACTGCAGAGATCCTGGAGCTTTCTGAAAGCAATGTGAAAGTTCGATTGATGCGGGCTAGACTTTTTTTGCGTGATCGAATGAATACAGTGCTGAAACGTGAAGGTTGGTTAGTAAAATGAAACCAAAACGAGACGTAGAACTTCAGAAGAAGATCTGTATGGATCTTGGCGCAGATCTGGACTCAGAGCTCTGTCAGCAGGTGGGTAACTTCATGGAAGAATACCCTGAGTGTAAGGTGTATTACGATACGATGAAACGCTCGGTAAAGCTCTACAGGGTCATAGAAGATGATTGCAAATTGCCTGAAAATGTTTCGGAACGTCTGTTCAAAGTGCTTGAGCTAGAGAAATTGAAACAGGATTGATTCGATCATGCCTGGCACCACAACAGCCCTCAAAAAAGTGGTCATGTTCACCACACCGACCTGCTCACACTGCACCACTGCCAAACGCTATCTGCGAGAAAAGGGCATAAAATTTAAAGAAATTGATGTCAGCCGAAACCAAAAAGCTGCTCAAGATATGGTAAGAAAGACCGGCCAACAGGGTGTTCCACAGATGTGGATCGATAACAAACCTGTAGTCGGCTTTGATAGAAGTAAGATCAACAGATTATTAGGTATATAGGAGAACAAAATGAAAATCAAACCATTAGACGATCGTGTATTAGTTGTACCTGCAGGTGAGGAAGAAACCACTGCATCAGGTATCATTATTCCCGATACTGCTAAAGAAAAACCACGTCGCGGAACCGTCGCTGCTGTGGGCAACGATGAAGAGCTTCTAGAGCTTATCAGTGAAGGTGATGTGATCCTTTATGGTAAGTATGCAGGTGACGAGCTGTCACATGATGGCATCGACTATCTCATACTTAACCGTGGAGACATCCTGGCTAAGCTGAACTAGACTGGATCATTCTAACGTTTAGAAAGGGTGCCTCTGGTGCCCTTTTTTAATTTTAAGCAGGTCCCTTTGATTTTTTGTCACTTAAAGGACAATGAAGACTCCAATAGAGGCTAGATTGGGTTGAACCAAATAGGGGAAAATATGCCAAAGAATTATGTGATCATCGGAGGGGACGCTGCCGGAATGAGTGCGGCAAGTAAAATTAGACGCACTGATCCAGACGCCACGATTCAGGTTTTCGAGAAGGGCGAACATATCAGCTATGCTGCCTGTGGTATGCCATACTGGATTAGCGGTGTGATCGAGGATGGGAGTAAGTTGGAAGTGCTTACTCCAGACGTCGCCCGTGAAAAACGAGGAATCGATGTTCGCATTAGGCATGAAGTGATAAAAATTGATACCGCCAGGAATTGTGTTGTCGCCCGAAATTTAGAAACAGGTGAAGACTTTATAGAAAAGTTTGATGCGCTTCTTATCGCCACCGGTGCTCGGGCTGTTGTACCACCAATCCCAGGTGTTGATGCAGAAGGTGTGTTTACGCTGCGTAGCTTAGCAGATGCCCAACTCATAAAGAAATATATCTCAGATCATGAGATCAACCATGCAACCATCATCGGGGGTGGCCACATCGGTTTGGAAATGGCAGAATCCTTCAGACACCTCAATATTGATGTTGCCATGGTAGTAAGAGGGGATCAGATAGCACCTTCAATGGATAAAGAGCTGTTGGAAAAAGTTACTGATAATCTCATTTCGCATGGGGTAGATCTGCAGCTGGGTACCAAAGTGAATGCCATTGAGAGAATAAGAACTGGGCTAAAGGTTCAGACCTCAGCGGGTGAAATCAAGACCGATATAATGATTGTTTCTACTGGTGTCAAACCAAACTCAGAGCTGGCCATTGAAGCAAACATTGAAGTTGGAAAAAGCGGTGCAATCCTCATAAATAAGCATATGCAGACCAGTGTGAGAAATATTTATGCCGGTGGCGATTGTGCAGAGCACAATCATCTGGTTCTTGGGAGCAGTATGTGGATCCCAATGGCGCCTTCAGCAAATAAAGGTGGTCGTGTTGCCGGGGAAAATATGGCTGGCAAAAATACAAAGTTCCCTGGCATTTTGGGAACAGCAGTGGCAAAGGTATTTGACTACACGATTGCTCAGACGGGGCTGACAGAAAAGCAAGCCAGGCAGATTGAAGACTTGGGTGAAATTGAAGCAACCACCATCACAAGTGGAAGTCGGGCACACTACTATCCCGGCTCAACGCCATTAATGGTCAAGCTGGTTGTTGAAAAAAATACGAAGCGCCTTCTTGGTGCCCAGATGATTGGTAAGTCAGATGTTGCCAAACGTCTCGATATTCTCGCAGTTGCCATTACAGCAAATATGACAGTTGAAGATATTGGTATGCTGGATTTGACCTATGCGCCGCCTTTCGCACCGGTTTATGATCCCATTCATGTCGCGGCCAATGTGGCGAATAAGTGAAAGAGGAGTTGCGTGTGGGAAGAATAATTTGGCGCGGATTCCAATCCTCCCAGGGTACTTCCAACCTATACGCTATGAACTTCTACAACGCCTTGCTCCTTGATGACAATTAAAGGGATAACTAGACATGATTATAAAAGAAATGCTCATCGAGGACCTTGTCAGGGCGTATCCCCAGTTGGTGGGACCGCTTCGAGTAGAGGGCATTGTTTGCCTGGCTTGTGGAGAACCTTTGTGGGGCACCCTTGAGGCTCACGCCATAGAAAAAGGCATCCAGAACCTTGATACCATTATTGATAAAATGAACAGATTACTGGCAGATTGATTTGAATAAAATTGGAACTAATGCAGGCCATACACATATTAGTGGCGGTCCAGTTCTGAAGAAATTATAGCGAGGAGAAGCGATGGCGGGAGTAAAAGTTCAACAGGTAAAGGGACTAACGTTTATAGCCAAGGGATCGTCCAATCACTGG
>Ga0222628_1000780_pt1 | contig 11812 bp, 10 predicted proteins | sample AntAcemetageno95_FD_179860 | JGI IMG/M metagenome (GOLD analysis project Ga0222628, IMG submission 179860) | Saline water microbial communities from Ace Lake, Antarctica - #95 | ecosystem: Environmental > Aquatic > Non-marine Saline and Alkaline > Saline | place: Antarctica: Ace Lake | collected...
CTTGAGGGATTTCTCGCAGCCACACACCTGCAGATGGACGATATTCGCTTCAATCTTGAGCTATCAGATCCTATCACAGCCTTGCTTGATGAAGGTCGGAAATGGCAAGGATGTGCCGGAGCATACACGATTACACTGGGGAGGCAGAGTTGTGCTTTGAAGGGCTTTGAGGGTGATCTCCCACTGCTGAAAGCCAGCATTGGGGCTTTTACTCGGCTGTGGCTTGGTGTGCGACCCGCCAGTGGGTTGGCGGCAACCGATGATCTGGAAGCCCCTGAGGAGCTCTTACAGCGACTGGATGAAGGATTGCGTTTGCCAAAGCCCCACCCTGATTGGGATTATTGAGAGATCAGTCGGACGCCCGTTCCCCAGGGCCTAATACTGCCGGGGAATTGGTGATAATTCCCTTGCTCGCCTGATAGTTCCGCCACCAGGTATCAATCTTGGGCGTGAGATACCAAACGCCCATACACAGGAATAGCCCAGCATAGATATCAATGATATAGTGGTGCCGGAGATAAACGGTTGCCACGATCAGTGCGATACCGATGGGCAGAAATATCCAGAATAGAATTTTGTGAAAACGCCAGGCCATCCCCAGAGTCAAGAAGGTGATGGTGCAGTGGAGTGAGGGAAAGGCCCCTCGAGCTGACGAGGCACTGATGTTGACCACTTTCCGGGCACTATCTGAGATCAAGGAAGTCCCCTTCCAAATATCGATCGTATAGAGGTCAGCCAGAGCCAATCTCGGTGGTGCTGCTGGTAGCAGAATATAGAGCATATAGCCACCATAATAGCAGAGCATCATGGTGAGCATGACAGTTCTAAATTCTCGATCCTCTTTTTTGTAATACATGTACATCACCAGAATCACAGTGATCCAAAAGTAATTCATATAAGCGAATGACAACCAATCGGTGAGTGCCGGACTGTAGAATTGCTCAGCCCAGATTGTGGGTGAAACACCAAACATCCATTCATCAATGGCATTTAGCTGGAAATGGACATCATTGGGATTCACAAAGTGAATGGTATCGTGGAGGTTGGTGTAAATGGCGATGGCGAAGATGAAAGGAGCCACTTGCCGAATAAACTTGAAAATCTTTTTCTCAGGCCGGAACCACAGAAACCAATAGAAGATGGCCATGAGGAGCAAGGTCACAATGATGCGGGCAATACCACCTTCGATCTTTTTAGATGATTCACCAGCTGTGGTCCAAAAATACCAATTGGCTTTGACCGTAATGAGGATGGACGGCAGCAAGAATACCAGGAAAATGACCTCCTCGATTCGAAGTGATTGAAGACGCCTGATCAATGATTTCATAGGGGTAAGGACCTTAGTATTAAATGTTTCATTGTTGGTCTAGGATGGCTGGTAGACGGGAATATCTACCAGGGACAGGATTCCCAGAGCAGCTAGCGCAAAGATCGCACAACCCAGAATCGCTCCGACGCCAACCACAATCAGCATGGTTCGGTGGGGCAAGGAAAGGGCTCTGGCGAAGGCCATACCCGTCCACACACCGCCGGCAAAAGGTAGGGCGGTGATGGTCATGGGGCCCATCCAACCCAGCTTAAGCAACTTGGCACTCCATTTCCCTTTTTGCAGATGGGCTTGTACTCGCTCTGAGCGGTTCTTGAGGAACTGGGCCCAGCGAAATTTATCAAAGGAGAGTTCAAAAATAAAATCAACAGCGATGATGAGCGTGAACTCGCAGATAAGAACTGCCAGAGAAATGTTGAGGATCGATACCCCCATAAAGATTCCCAGAGGGAAGGCCGCCTTCTTGCCCAATGTGTACTGGGCAAGCATCACTGCGCCAAAAGCCAACAGCTCAGGAGGGATCAGAGTCTCTGTCCTCGACCGTTTTGACAATTATCAGACGTTGATAGGCCGTGTAATTGGTACCGATAGCCAAAATGATAATAGCCAATTGAAAAATAATCTCTGAACCAAAATATTCTACTCCAAAGGGGTTCAAAAGAGCGCCTGCGGCCAGAATCACAAAGCGCTCGAAGCGCTGCATAAAACCAACCAGTTCTTGAACGCCAAGAGATTGGGCTCTAGCGCGAACATAACTGACCATCATGGAGCCAATAATGGCAAAAAATGACCAGAAGAACATGGGCGTATCTCTGAAATGCCAGGTAATCCCCATGAAGACCAACATCTCCACGTAGCGATCCAGACTCGAATCCAGGATAGCTCCGAATTTACTGGAGCGTTCACCCAATCGGGCCACCGTTCCATCCATGGTATCCAAAATGCCACTTAACAATAGCAGGACCCCAGCTGTAGCACTGTGTCCCAGCATAAAGAAGCCGGCAGCGATCAAACCAACAATGGATGCCAGAAAAGAGATGGTGTTGGGGTTTTTCCCAGCCAAAGGTGTGCGCGAAATGATGGCTTTGACTACTTTGTAATAGCCGTCCACCAGTTCTTTTCGGAGATGCATCAGTGACTCAACGATCTATTCATAGCTGTCATAGTATTCTTGACCAAGATGGGTGATCAGCTCCTCGCCCATCATCCAACGCAGAGTGTTCTTCAATTTTGTTAGCTGAATAAAGATATCATGTTCAGGATAGAGTTCTGGAGCCACCATGGGACTCTTAAAGTAGAAAGATAGCCATTCCTGAATGCCCTTCATGTTGTGTCTCAGGGCTAGATCAGCAAATAGGACCAGGTCCAATACGATGGGTGCCGCAAGAATCGAGTCACGACACAAGAAATCTACCTTGATCTGCATTTTGTAGCCCATCCAGCCAAAGATATCGATGTTGTCCCAGCCTTCTTTTGCATCACCGCGGGGAGGATAGTAATTGATGCGAACTTTGTGATAGAGGTCTTTGTAAAGATCGGGATAGGTCTCTGGTTGGAGGATGAAATCCAAAGCACCTTTTTTGGAGACCTCTTTGGTCTTGAACGACATGGGGTCGTCCAGGACTTCGCCGTCCCGGTTCCCTAGAATGTTTGTGGAGAACCAACCCTCCACACCCAACATGCGTGCTTTTAATCCAGGGGCGAGAATGGTTTTCATTAAGGTTTGACCCGTCTTAAAGTCTTTTCCAGCAATGGGCATCCCAGTTATCTGGGCAAGTTCCTGGATGGCTGGAATATCAACGGTGAGATTGGGAGCACCATTAAAGAATGGCACGCCAGATTTCAGTGCGGCATAGGCGTAGATCATACTTGGTGCAATTTTGGGGTCATTGTCACGGAGGGCTTGCTCGAACTTGGCCAACGTGGAGTGGATCTCAGAGGGCTCGAAATAGGCTTCTGTACTGGCACACCAGACCATGACCTCTCGGGTGGTTTGATTGTTTGCCCGAAATTGCTTGATGTCATCCATAAGCATTTCAGCCAGGAGCATTTTATTTTCAGCTGATTTTTTGTGAGGTCCATCAATGTTTTTGATGTATTCAGTATCAAAAACTGCTTTCATGGGTTTGACTTTTTGCAGCGTCTCTTTGGCTTTTTCAAGATCCGGGGGATCTAAAACACCGGCTTTCGTTGCTGCTTGATAGCCATCGTCTTCAAAAATGTCCCAAGCTCCGAAGACCAAATCCTCAAGTGCTGCCAGGGGAACAAAATCTTTGATCATGGGATTGCGGTTATCTGTCCGTTTACCCAGCCGGATGGTTCCCATTTGACTGAGACTGCCAATGGGTGGTGTTTGCTTCTTGATAATGGCATCGACACCTGCGATGAATGTGGTTGAAACGGCGCCTAAACCTGGGATTAGGACTCCCAGTTTCCCCTCTGGTGCTCTGGATTTCAATGCTAACTCCTCTCGATATATCTGTAATATTTGATAATTATTTCAAGGCAAAAATTTAACCTATCATATAAACATAACAAGACGTGGATTGGATGGATAGGCAGGAATCTAAGGAACTCATTGAACTCGGCGACTCATAAACTATATTTTTAGCATTAATACAGGTGGGAAACATTACGGGAGTACATCCATGCATCGCAATAATTTGGCTTTTGCACTGATCATTTTTGCATTTTTGCTGAACGCTTGTAGTTCACAGAAAGTTGGCGTTTATGATGATTTGAATACAACGAAGATGGAAAAGTCTTTTGATAAGTATGAAGGGACGCCATACAAATGGGGCGGTACAGAGCCAGGAAAAGGTGTGGACTGTTCAGGGTTTACCAGTGGGGTCTATCTGGATCAGGGTATTATTATCCCCAGAACATCGCGGATGCAATACTCCGTCGGAAATGAGGTCAGTAAAGACGAACTGCAGTTTGGAGACCTCCTGTTTTTCGATACCCTGGGGAAAGGTGTCAGTCATGTCGGCGTGTATACCGGTGCAGATCAGATGTTCCATGCCAGCTCTACCAGGGGTGTCACTGAAGTAAACATGGAAACGGATTACTGGAACAAACGCTATATCGGCGCCCGGAGACTCACTGGCTCAGATCTGGCTTCTGGAGAGATATCAGGAGAACTACATCTCATGCCCAGTTCCTATCCACTACGAATCCGCAGGCTAATCGATGTTCCCACTGCTGATATCATCGAGAACCGCTTTATCGGTCTTGATATTCAAAACGATGCTTTGGGGAATCTGCGAGTGGCCAGCTCAATCAGTATTTGGAATCGCTGGGAATGGGGCGCAGAATTTCAGTTCAATCAATTCCTGGGTCACGACATTGATGCCCTGGGTTTTGAGCTACCCTTTGCCAATACCAAATTTCGCCTCTGGGAACAGAGGGGCAAGATCATGCCATCCCTGGCTATCGGTGCCGAGAGTAACAGCCGCAAATGGACCATTACCGAAGAAACGGATAGTACTGATTACATCCATGATCGCTGGAGCCCTCCCCGGAATGTCTATGCGGTGGCAACCTACAAATATAACCGTGTTCAACCCTTGCATTTGGGAAGAGGACGCATGAGTGGTGGTATCGCCATGACCGATATGTACGCCTATCCCGACACGTCCTCGGCCTTTGACGGGACGCCAGATATCTACGCTTTCTTTGGTATTGAGCAACAGATCACACGCCGGCTCTTGACCACCATCGAATTCGATCATGTCCTGCTTAAGGACATAGGTATCACTTGGAATATGGGCTTTCAATTCGCCTTGAATGACGAATCCAGCATTGCATATACCTGGCGCAATATTGGAGCGACTGAACGCTCTCTGGAGCGGGCCATGCAATTTTCATATATCCTAGACTATTAGAGCGGAGCCATACCATGCCTTTTCGTTGGAGACCTGACGGTACCTATATAAAGCACCTTCCCAATACGCGTCGTATCATGCCCTTTCTCATGCACGGTCGCACTGAATCTACTGTTTACTACGAGCAGCACGTGGAAGTTGAAAAAGCCTGGCAGTTTGTGGAAGAGTTCAGCAAAAAAAGTGGACTAAAAGCCAGTATCCTGCATTTTGTGATCTGGAGATCTGCCCAGGTCATTCAAAAGCGTCCCGGACTTAACCGCTTTGTTTCAGGACGGCGAATATTTCAGCGGGATGGCTTTTGGGTCAGTTTCTCCATGAAAAAAGCCATGAATGAAGATGCCCCCCTGGTGGTGGTCAAAAAGAAGATCGATCCAGACTGGAGTTTTGAAGAGACAGTTCGCCATATTCAAGGTGGCATCGACAAGGGTCGCGAGGGAAGCAAATCTACCTCAGACAAGGAAATGGACCTGGTTTTCAGCTTTCCCTATTTTGTAGTCAGCTTTTTTACCTGGCTCCACAAGACTTTGAATCATTTTGGATTGCTTCCCAATTTTATGATTAAGGCGGATGAACTATTCGCCAGTCTATTCATTGCCAATCTGGGAAGTATTGGTCTCCAGCCTGCCTATCATCATCTTTATGAGTGGGGAAATTGTCCTATTTTTATGGCCCTCGGCACCAACGAGCCCCGCATGATGCTGGACGACCGCGGCCGACCTGCTGTAAAAGACATGATGACCATTCGATATAGTTTTGATGAACGTGTCAATGATGGTTTCTATAGTATCCGAGCCCTGGAACTTCTCAAACAGCTTGTTGAAGACCCGGAATTGATGCTCGAACCCGATGAAGCGACCGCTCTCCCAGATGAAGCACCTGGAGTGTGATATGAACCCATCCGCAAGCCCCCGTCCTGGAAAGCTTGTTCCGCTTTTCCCAATCCTCATCTCAACCCTCTTTTGGGTGCTGATAGCTTGTGATGATCCCTCGGCGCTTAATACCAACAAGCAAACCTACACAGATGATATCGCTGATATCACATTCCTCAATGGGGCTTTCTATACAACCAACTATGATCTTTCGGGCAATGCTGGTTCACAGATCGATCTCATGCGGTTTGAAGGAGATTCTGTGAGTACCCATCTGGATGATCACTTTGATCTGGATATGAATGGGCAGGGCTATCTGGCTATCTGTAGTGATGGCACGGACATCTACCTCCAATCCAGAGCAACCGACCTGATCATAAAATGCTCCAGTGTGGGTGAGAAGGCCTTTACTCGATACGATGAAATCCAATCCCATTGGCATCCTGCAGGAATATCATATGATATAAATAAAGATTCGCTCCTGGTCTTGTATCGGAATAGCCAACAGGTTGAGAATTACCGGCTCAGGACCATAGACCCCGAGTTGGAAGGACCTGCAAGTGCTGACCAAGCGTTCAGCCTGGATTTAGCTGGGACAGGCTACTATGGCGTATATGCGCTGGCCGTTCACAGCTCCGGATTTTATATGCTGGGGGTGGATACATCTGCCACGGATATTCTCATCACTGCCAACCGCGAACTGACCATCTTTCAGCAAGAGATCATTTCTGACTCAACCGTTGTGGGTTTGTGTTTTCGCGAGGATGAACTATTCCTCAGTTATCGCGATCGGCGGATCGAGTATTGGGCAAGCTATTGAAACCTGAACCGTTAGACGATCTGGGATTTACCTATCTCGAGACAAAATCGGGTGAAATCCGAATTTCTCACCATGGCAGGATGGTGACAGTCATACGGGGCAAGTCCGCACAGCAATTTTCCAATCGAGTAAAAAATCTGGATTTGATAGCTGAACAACAACTCATGGCTCGAGCCACACGGCACTACAAACATGGCAATGAACGTTGACCCAAAGCCACAAAGGGGACTGACCAAAAAATGAAGAATAAAAATATTGGCTTTCTCCATCCGGGTGCCATGGGTGTCTCTTTGGCAGCTTCAGCTGCCAACAGTGGGTTCAAACCACACTGGGTCGCTTCAGGTCGCTCCGCTGAAACCCTTGACAGGGCAGAGAAACATGGTTTACAAGCTCTTGACTCCCTGGAGGAGATGGCTGCGACATGCAGCGTCATCATTGGTGTTTGTCCCCCCCATGCTGCTGTTGAAGTGGCGGAAAAGGTCATCCAAGCTTCCTTTGCTGGTCTATATGCAGACGTGAATGCCATTGCACCTCAGAAAAGTATTCGGATTGGCGAGATGATGATGGAGGCTGGAATCGAGTATGTTGATGGTGGGATCGTAGGGGGACCAGCCTGGGAGCCTGATAGTACCTGGCTCTATCTTTCTGGAGCTCCTGCTTCTAAAGTCGCAGAAATATTTGCTAAAGGACCGCTAGAGACCGAGGTCATGAATGAGGTCCTGGGGAGAGCCTCGGCTTTGAAAATGAGCTTCGCTGCCTACACCAAAGGGACCACGGCCTTATTGTGCGCCATCGTCGCTGCTGCAGAGCAGATGGGGGTCAGACCCGAGCTGGAAAAGCAATGGTCACGCAATGGATCTAATTTTGCCAAGCAGACCCGGAATCGAATCAGCCGGGTGACAGCCAAAGCCTGGCGCTTTTCAGGGGAGATGGGAGAGATCGCTGACACCCTAGAATCCGCTGGACTCCCGCCGGGGTTTCATCTGGCAGCTAAGGACATCTATGAGCGCATCTCAGATTTTAAAGGGGCTCTGGATCTGCCTGAAGTTGAGGAAGTCCTGGATAAATTATTGAGAGATGACCACAGATGAAAAGTCTGCCTGGCACGCATGACCAGACCTAGTATATGAACCGTTTTAAATCCGTGGCACAAGCGCTATTGGTCACCTTCCTCTGGTCAACATCCTTTATCCTCATCAAATGGGGTTTGTTGGAGATACCGCCACTCACCTACGCCGGTTTGCGGTATGGGTTGGCCTGGTTGTGTTTCGTGCCCTTTATGCTTCGCCCAAAGGCCCGCAGTGAGCTCGGTAAGTTGTCTGGAAAGCAATGGAAAAAGCTGATTATCTTGGGAATTGTTTTCTATTTTTTCACCCAAGGCACTCAATTCCTGGGGCTATCGCTGCTTCCCGCCGTCTCAGTGAGTCTCATGCTGAATTTTACACCCATCGTCGTAGCCTTTTTGGGAATCCTGTTCCTCAATGAACACCCAACAAAACGCCAGTGGTTAGGTACCACCCTCTTTCTAATTGGCATCTTCACCTATTTCTATCCCCTGGCTTTTGCGGGAGATCAGATGCTGGGTCTTGCGGTCATGTCCGTGGGTGTTCTGGCCAATTCAGGGGCTGGAATTCTGGGACGGAGTATCAACCGCACAAAAGAGTTGAGCCCTGTGGTGATCACTTTTGTCAGTATGGGTGTGGGTGCCTTGCTCCTTATCATCGTGGGAATTGGCTACAATGGCTTGCCCGAGATCGGACCCCGGAATTGGCTGACCCTGGCTTGGTTGGCTATCGTAAACACGGCCTTTGCCTTTACGCTCTGGAATCACACACTCCGCAGTATTTCAGCCATGGAGTCCAGTATCATTAACGGCACCATGCTGATCCAGATCGGCATCCTGGCCTGGGTATTTTTAGGAGAAGGCATCACCATTCAAGAAGCAACTGGAATGGGATTTGCCGCTCTAGGAGCACTTTTGGTACAGCTCAAACGAAAGACGTAATTAAGCAGTTATACGACCACCTTTCCCTTGCTCCCATTCAGTGCTTCTCTAGATTTAACCTGAATTTTACACCACAATTAGTTTTTCTAATGGAGCGGGGATCTTACTCCATATATTGGAATCAAAGGAGTCGAAATGAATCAAGTAGGCTGGCAATGTCCCAAATGCAAGAATAGCGAATATGAGACAGACACACTGGCTGCAACTGGGGGTGGCTGGTCCAAAATATTTGATGTTCAGAACAAGAAGTTTACCACGGTGACATGTAGCAATTGCCGTTTTACTGAACTCTATAAAACTTCTACCAGCACTCTGGGGAATATTTTCGACCTCTTCACTAATTAGTCAGTTGACCATGAGTAGAATGATCATCTGTGGACCAATCCTGTATTGTGAGCAAAAATGAGTCTTGAATTAAGCCAGGTATTCAACCTGTCCCGCAATGTGTTTATTGAGGCCTGTGCCGGAGCTGGTAAAACCTGGTTGTTATCAAAACGCTATGCCGCCATCATGGACGATTTTGCCCGGCAGCATGCTCAAAACCCTCAGATTCCACCGCGGGATGCGTCCAATATCCTGGTTATCACCTTCACACGTAAGGCCGCTGCGGAGATGTCTGGGAGGATCTATGGGGATCTCAATCAGCTCCTGAATGATCAAGCGATCGAGTTTGTACCGTCAGGATTTGGGAGTCACCTGAGAGCTGCGAATGATCAATACAAGTTGCATCTCCGCGCCACCTTTGCCCGCAATGCCATCTCTACCATCGATTCATTTTGCACCCAGATCCTACGTGAACAGGCAGAAAGCCTGGATATTGATCCTGAATTTCGAATCCAGGATGAAGCAGATACTCAGCGGATGATCCTGGAAACCTGGGAGCGCTTTCTACGGGAAAAAAGCCAGGCCAAAGATCCTGATCTTAAGCTCCTTCTTGAAGACCTCAGTCTGCACCATATCAATGAATATATTAAAAAACTCCAGAGCCATTCGGAGCTGCTTAGAGCTTGGCTGACCCATCAGGCCACCCACAGTGCCGAGGAATTGGTCTCTGAATTCAAGGTGAAACATGCCTTACCTGAGCTAGGGACTTTCCTTGAGCAAGCCCTCTCTGATCTGGTCGTTAATCTTCCAGTTTCTACGGATATGTTGGACCCCGGTCATAGTCAGTATCAAACCCTTCTGAACTTGAGAGCCTACCTCTCTGATAAAGATTCAGATCCCTATGCCCATACCCTGGAGCTGTTCGAGTATGTTCGCAACGTGGCGCTGACGGGAACCGGTGATAAATATCTTTCGAGGGTTACGGTCTCAGCCAACGTGTGGCCAAAAGAATGGACTGGCATCATCCGTGAGCGACTCAAACACTTCATCCATATCGTAGAATCAACCATCCCCTACGAAGAACTCGCTCAAAATATTCCGCGACTATCTGATATTCGAGCCTGTCGGGTCCAGCACCATCTCGCCAAATTCTATCTGGCCTATGAGGAAGCTGTCAAGCAGCGCTTGAAACGGGAAAATATCTTGAGCTTTGATGAAGTGATCGTCAAAACACATGGATTGTTGTCCAAACCGGATATCGCAGCCTACTATGGGAAACGGTTCTCCCATATCCTCTTTGATGAATTCCAGGATACCAATGATCTACGCTGGGATATTGTTCGACTCATCGCTGAAAATGGTCAGGGTCGCATGCGAGATAGAGGCCTCTTCGTTGTTGGTGATACCAAGCAGTCGATCTATCGTTTTAATCAGGCGGATGTCCAGGTTATGAATCGCACTCGGACTCTGCTGGGGGATGGTGGTGCAGAGATCCTGCTGGCTGATGAGACCTATCGTTCATCGCGACAGTATGTCACCCAGGTGATCAACCCGCTGATGGAATCCACTTTTCCTGGCTTGGAAGACAAAGGCGAGCTAAAATTATACGAAACCTACTTCAAACCCTCCCAAGCTGCGGAACAAAGTCCGATCCCCTCTGAGTTGCAAGATCTGGCTCGATGTACGGTCAATGCCGTGTTGGCTGATCCAGAATCTACTTTGAAGGCTCCAGATATCCTGAGAACGGCTACCCTGACACAGGAATGGGAAGACTGGCTTAAAACCAATGTCCCAGATCCGGGAGAGGGTCCCCAGATCGGTATTCTGCTCAGGACCTTTACCCACATTCTAGACTACATTCGCATCTTCACCCAGTTTGGTCTGGAATTCGAAGTCTTGTCCAGTAAAGGGCTATTCGCTCAACAAGAGAGCTTTGATATTTATCATTTTTTGAGTGTCATTGTCAATCCCCTGGATGACCTGGCTTTGGTTGGGCTCCTGCGAAGTCCCTTTTTCGTCCTAATAGACGCTGACATTCAAGCCTTGAAAGAAATTGCTGGAGCGACCAGGAAAACAGGCTGGTGTTGGCAGGCACTACGGGTGCAGCAAGCTGAGATTCATGAGACCATTCGAGGTTGGCAGAAACGCTCTGGTCGAGAACCCTTGGATCGGCTACTCACGAACATTTTAGCGCAAGACGAACGGCAATTGGCTTGGATTTCGGAGACGGGAGGTCGTTTACGCCTGGAAAACCTGAAGAAGCTGATCCACACGATCCACTCCCTGTCTCTAGATGGTCTGACTCAGCGGGAAATCCTGGAATACTTTAAGTATCAAATCCAGCATGGTGACGCCGCCCAGGCCGAGCTAGCTGGGAGTGCCAAAATTCAGATCCTCTCTATTCACAAGTCCAAGGGGCTCGAGTTCCCCGTGGTCATCTTGCCTGGTCTACACTCAACACCTCGGGCAGAAACCAGCGGCCTTTACTTGGGAAATATGGACGATGAGTGGCAGGTGGGTCTCACCATTGATGGCTTGCATGGCAGCCAGCAGACCTGGATGTATGACCGTCTCAAAGCCCGC
>Ga0222628_1000781_pt1 | contig 11799 bp, 15 predicted proteins | sample AntAcemetageno95_FD_179860 | JGI IMG/M metagenome (GOLD analysis project Ga0222628, IMG submission 179860) | Saline water microbial communities from Ace Lake, Antarctica - #95 | ecosystem: Environmental > Aquatic > Non-marine Saline and Alkaline > Saline | place: Antarctica: Ace Lake | collected...
AAAAAATAAATTAAAAATAAAAAAGAAATTAAAAATAAAAAAGAAATTAACTAAGAAAAACAAATGATGGAGTAAAGCATGATTAAAAAAGTAATTATACTTTCTGATATCCATTTAGATACAAGAGTACCTAAAGAATATTTACCAGTTAAGAATTTCATTAAAGCATTTAAACCTGATGAAATTTTAATTACTGGTGATTTTATGGATGTATCAGCATTATCTGCATGGGATTTAGATAAGAAAAGAAAAATGGAAGGTAGAAGATTTCAGAAAGAAATTGATTTAGCTAATAAAGAATTAGATTATTTACAAAAATATTCTAAGAAAGTTACATTTATGGCTGGGAATCATGAATTTAGGATAGATAGATATTTAGATAAAAATCCTGAAATGGAAGGTATGCTTGAAGCTAATATAGTATTAAAATTAGATGAGCGTAATATAAAATATATTAGTTATAATAAATTACATAAGATTGGTAAAATGAATTTTGTACATGGATTATTTACTAATCAATATCATGCTGCTAAACACTTAGAAGCTATTGGTGATAATATTTGTTATGGTCATACTCATAGACCTATGACTTGGTTTAAAGCATCTAAGTTACAAAAACCTATTATGGCTTATGGTCTTGGTTGTCTTTGTAATAAAGAACCTGAATATATGAGAGATAAATGGGCTAATTGGTTATCTCAATTTGGAGTTATGTATTATGATGATAAAACTGGGCATTTTAATTTATATCCTATTAATGTTGTGACTTATAAATTTATTTGGAATGGAGTTGAATATAAATGATTAAGGTGATTAAATGGAATTAGAGTTTACTGATGATAAGTTTGTACTTTTTGCACTGATGAGATATGCATTACCTAGAAGCACTTATGCAGTTAATATTGCAATAGAGAATATAATAAGTAATTGGGATAAACTAAATTACTTTGACCAAAAACAAATACATGAAGAGGTAATTAGTGCTTTAAAGTTATATAGTTTAACTAGTGTTGATAAAAAAGATTGGCAGGCTGTGTTAGATTTAAAAATTAAAAAGGAGTGATTTGAAATGTTTGGAATAAGAAAGCTAAAAAAAGAGAATGCTGAGTATGCAGACTTAGTTACTGAGTTATCTATTAAAGTTATGACTTTAGAAATGGATAAATTAATATTACAATATATTAAAGATGAGTTACAATACACTAATTCTAGATTATCTATTGCATTAGCTAAGCACGAAAACAAGCCTAAAAAGACCACTAAAACAAGAGTTAAATAGGGTAGGGGTATTGACCCCTAAACCCTAAAAGAATTTAACCTAAAATAGCGAACAAAATCGCAAGTGCAATAATTAATGCGACTATTGAAATTAAACCTATTTGTTTATAAAAATTGAGTGTTTCTTCCTCAATCATAATTTTTCTAATCATAAATTAAGTCTCCTTAATAGCCACTGATGATTATAACCCAAGCTGTTAATAAACAACTCAGTAAATAAACCACAATAGCTAGTATTTTGGTTGGCATCTTAGAATTGTTCTTTCTTAGATTTTCCCGACATCGCCCAGTTGGACAAGCCGTTAATCATATTATCTAATGGAACTCTATAATCTGACCCAATCATTTCAATTGGTTCTCTCTTTGCAGTTGTCTCGATTATATACCATTTACCATTATCAAACTTAGCTCCACCGAAGCTGTGACCCAAATCCTTATTGAATGGTTTATAAAATCCTGTGATATTAAAAATCCTATCAGCCGGTAAATTACAAATATTACAAGCAGTTACCCATAATGATGTTGTGTCCTCACAATCACCAATACCACCGTAAAAGGTCTCAAGTGGAAATCTCCAGTTCTCACCCATTGTGCCGTACTTAGTCACATCATACTTATAAGTCGCGATGTTCTTAACAGCATCTCTGAGTTTAACTACTTTCTCGTCAAATGTCTTACAATTCTTAACTGCATTTCTAAAATACACATACATCTCGTCTGACCACATACGATAGAATTTACTAACTGTTACTGGTACAGATTTAGTTTCTATTTTATTGTTTGAATAATAGTATATTAGTGTATTAGGTAAGTATCCAAACTTAGTTGTATCTATTATATCGGTTGGAATTGTGAAGGGTACTACTACTTTTTCGTATGCTTTAAGCTCTTCAAGCAAGGTTTTGTTATCCTCACCTAAATCAAAATACATCTCTTCTAACTCTTCAATGCTATCGTCTTTAAGGTCTATCTGTTCTTCCAAGTAATCATTTTCCTTGTCTAAGAACTTAACCTCACCCTCAAGCTCGTTAATCTTATCTAAGTAAGGTTGGTCGTTTGAGCTTATTATGTTGTTCCAAATTCTTTCAAATAAATTCATGTTATCACCTATTATTATTTAAATAAATAAATGGTTGCAGTACTACCTTTTACTGCTACTCCATTATACACATTGTTTATAGTAAATTCATCTAATGTATCTTCATATTTTAACCAATAACCATCAACAGATAATATATTAGAATCAGTATCTGTTAAACTCATTGTTGATGAATAATTATTAAGTATAGCTACAAATGTATTATTAACAAATAATTCAGCAGCTAAATATAAATAATCATAATATGTAGCTATTGAAGTTTTAGTATAACTAATAGTTGAGTTACAATCATCAAATATATATACACTTGTAGTATCATTACTCCATGATTTTTTAGTACCATCTGTATAATATTTAACATAATTACCAGCTATAGTTAAATCTGATTTACTAGCTATATCTGTAACAGTTCCATCTGTTTCAATAGCCATTATCGAAATATTTGAACCAGAATTAGTAACTTCCCAACCAGTAGGTAAGTTATAAAATGTAGCACTACTAGTATCAAATGCAAAATCATGAGTATAATTTTGGGTAATAGTAGTATATTCATTTACATAAGTATGATTTAAATTATCTTTAGCATACCAAAATAAAATACTATCTTGAGAAGGTTCGCTACAAAAAAATTCACCATTGCTACTTTCATTATAAGATGTAGTAAATATAGATGTAGATGTGTTAGCTGTCATATCGTATTTAACATAATCTATTTTATGAGTTCTTGTATCCCCATCACTTCTAGTTCTTAGTGCATAAAATGTATAAACAAATTCATTAATTTGATAACTTTTAGATTCTTTATCATAAACATTATCATCATCAGTACTTGTATTAATAGCTAAAGTTGAACTAGATTGAGCACTTCCATTAAAAGTAACTGTATATAATGTACCAGTAGCTACTATTGTGTTAGAACCACTTTTATATAAAACAGATGCAATTCCAGTCATATACATAGTTCCTGCTGATTCTGTAACAAATGTATCCTTATACATATTATTATTTTGTACATAAGAACCATAACTTGAATTTGCTGTTATTACTATAGCTGCATTTGAATAGTCTACTGCTCCAACAGCAGTATAAACAACCATATAACTATATAATTTAGCATCTTTATTAGTAGAATCATAAGTACCTATTAAAAATGTGATTACTAATTTACCACTAGCCATTATATGACATTTTTTATCAAATACAGTTGTTGTAACTGATAATCCACTATAATCTGGTAAATCTGCTGCTGCAATATTAAATTTAGCTGTTAAAGTTTTAGTTTTTAAATCAAGAGTATAAACTCTGTAATTACCTGAAGTATCAAGGTAACCTATTACAATTTCTTGTTGGTCATTACATCCAGTTATACTTTCTAAACTAGCAAAACTAGGTAAATCAGAAAAATTAATAATTCCTGTTCCAGAATAAGTATTAACTGCTGAAACTCCAGCAAATGCTTTTGCATGACCACCTAAATTAGCAGTAGTAATAGTTCCACTTTTTAATAAATTGGCTATTAAATTAGTATCTATACTTGCTGATTTTCTTGTATTAGATATTTCATTATAAATTTCATAATCTACTTTAATTAAACATATTTGAGTTGCACTAATTGCAATTCCAACTGTATAAACATAAATTTCTTGTATAGCACCATCTGTTCCTGATAGACCTTGCCATGCACCAGGAGTTAAACCTGTGAAGCCACCTACTACTGAACCGTTTAAATAAACTTGTCCTGTAGAGGCTGAAGTTATAGCTTCAAAAGCAATACCTATCCAATCTGTATTACTAGTTGATGCTTTATAAATTTTGTTATCTGATGAATCTAAATATACAACATCTCTAATTGCTATATCTTCACCAGCAGTAAAGGTTGCTGTGTTTGTAATGTTAGCTATTTCTTTCCAAGTTGCTGAGTCATAGTATTGGAATTTATTTCCACTTCTTCTAATCCAACTTTGACCACCATCAGCAGTTATTTCATTACCTTCCATTTGAATATCAAAAGGTTTTATATCTAAACTACCTACTTGTATGGCTTGTATAATCTGATTTACATCAGTAGCTAATATCTTAGCTGCATCATTGTTTGTTGAACCTACTACTTTAGTTGTTATTGTTGTGTATGTCATATTAATCCCTTTATGTATATAGTATCTTTACTACTATTTAAATGTTTCTATTTACTAAACTCCGTATATTGCAGAAGTCCAAGCTTGTTTCCAAGTGACTTTTATAATTATTCTTTTAACTATTAATTTATCTGTGCTATTTTTTATGAGTTTAAATTTAAGTTTATTCTGGAAAGTTCTTGCACCTGCTGCGTCTTGATTAGATAGTTGACCACCTAAATCAGCATCTAAGTTAGCATCTAGACTTGCACTATTATAATCAATGAAAGTTATAGGAAAACCATCGGCTGTTGCAATCCAAATACTACCATTATAAATGTATGTAGTATAATTAGTACTCACATCACCACTATCATCTTCAGCAAATACAGTCATATTAACTGTAGATATATCTCTATCTCTTTGCCAACAAATATATTCACTCTCTATAGTCTTATAATTACCATTTATATCTGAATATAATTCATAAGTATTATCTGCTGTAATAAATTTACCAGTTGTATTAGTTGTATTTATATCTTCTTCATTATAGAATGGTTCTACATAAATGTCTTTAGGTATAATTATAGCAGTCTCAGTTCCATCTACATCAATCCTAACTAACTTTTGCCAAAGTTTAAGTTTATCTGAGAATACTATATTGTGTGGAAACTCCTCAACATCATGTGCTGCATAATTTTGCTTAATGGTTGTTTGTCCATCAATTATACTTGTATCAGTAGCCATAGTTTATCTAATAATCCTGTAGTAATAATAATTGTGTGGTTGCGGTAACTACACTTGTAGCACCTAAATCTTCTTCAGGGAATACACTTCTAGCTAACATTAAATCATCAGTATCAGTTATAACTAACTCTCTAGCTTTATATCCATCACCATCACCAGCAGTAGTTTGGAACTCAATCTTTAAACTCTTATCTTTCTTAGTTAAAGTCAAAGTTTTTAATGTACCTGCTATAGCAGTACCTATTGCTGTGTCTGCTAAGCTTACTGCTGAACCATCACTACCTAATTGTCCTTCATTTAATTTATCATAAATATAATCTCTAATTTTGTTTATTCCTTGTTCTACTAATACCATAATTTCACCAATCCGTATTTATTAATTCAGCTAAATCATATAAATCATATTCAACATTTAAGGTTGTTGTCCATGAAGCACTATCAATTTGATGTCTAACTTTATTAACTATAAATAAATAATATTTAAATCCATCATTAGCAAGTCCAGCATCAGGTTTACTAAATAGAATTCTAGTTCCTTTATCATACCATTTTGAAATAGAACTACCTAATTCTGATACTTTTATAAACTTTTGACCTCTAATAGTCATACTACCTGTTAATGTATTTTCTTTTTGATTAACACAAATTGCTCTAGCTTTAACTTTAGCTTGTATAGTTGCTGAGGTTCTAAATGCTGAGTTGAACTCAGTTAGACTTGTAATTGTGTAAATTGTATCAGTACCAAATGTAGTTGTGAAATCCCAGTCAGTTGTAACTGCTGTGAATGCACTTGCACCTTTATCCCAACCTAACCAATCAGAACCCTCTTTCTTCATTACTTTTTTACTACCATCAGTACCAGTTGTAATCCATTGCATCATATTCTTACCAATAGTGGTCATAGGAATAAATGTATCTTTAAGTGTATCAGATTTAGTATCATCATAGAAATAGAATCCTACTACATCAGTATTACCTACATCATTTTTACCAGCATTAAAGTAAACTGTGTTAAATTTCTCTTCATCTTTACTCCCTAGCTTCAAATTATAGATGTGTTTAAAATCTTCTGGGTTATCCCATATAAAATCTACACCAGAGATAGTCTTTAAGGTGTCACTTATAGCAATACCATCTATTTCTGGGTTGGTAGATAGGGTATATTTATCTGCTACTACATCTGTTATAGTATATGTCTTGTAATGTATAGTACTATCTCTTGTGAATTTAACTCTTGCTAATGTACCTATATCATTTACAGTTGAATTAGTTACATCTAAGTAATTTTCACCTACTGCAGTTATAGTTTTAGTTATATTATCAATTACAGGAGCATCAGGATAAAACCAGTTGATGTCTGTCTTTTTTAAGTCTTCATTCCAAACTACTGCAAATACCATATCTCGCTTAATAGTTAGGGTTGCACCTAATTCATTTTCTGTATTACAAGCAGTGTAAGAACTTATTTCGTTTATTAATTTATAAACTGGGAAATAAGGTTCACCAATATTAATTATAGGAAATGCTTCTGTAGATGCACCCTTAGTTCTTAATAATTGTATACCTGATTTATAATCAGCTAGTAAATTAGTAGTTAAGCTTAAATTAAGTAATCTATAAATTTCACCAGCACCATTACTTGGTCGTGAGACTCTATTTATTGCATCATATAATGCTAAAGGTGCATTCCAACCTATTCTATAACTCACCCAGCTTCCTGATGGAGTGTCTATAGTCTTATGAGTTGTACAAGTAGTTTCTGTATTATTAGTTATTAAATATAAATATATATCTCCAGCTTCATCTATTAATTCTAAGGTTTTATATTTTAAACCTAAATCATAAGCATCATCTAAAGGTAATGGGAATGATTGACCTGCATCTGTTAAAGTTGTACCTGTTGCAGTGAAACCTGAGTCTTCATAATAATTAAAAGTATAAACTTGAGATATATTTCTATTAGTTATTTTATAAGATAAATCTACACCAGTTATACTAAGTGCATTTGTTGGTTCACTTACCGACCAATCTGTAATATAATAAGATTTATACAAGTTACTTGGGTCTAATACATTAGTAGTATCATTCTCATACATAATATATGGTTGTAATATACCATCTGTTTTTAATCTACTAACCCCATTATTATCTGTATAAAATGGAGCTAATACTCCACTATCTAAAGTTTTGTCTTTAATAAGTTTGAAAGTAAAAGTTACTTTATTATTTGTAATAGTTAAACCTTCTTCTGATGATTGAGATAATAAGTATTTTGTAATATTTAGTTTATCACCACTAGTTGTATAAATCCAATCTAAACTTACATTAACACTATCTACTTTAGTATAACTCATCAAACACCCTCATTTTCTAGAATTATTCCTGTTATTTTTATTTCTCTACCTATTATACCTGCATTTGTTTCAACAGTAATATTCTCAATTAATACTGGTATTGCACAAGCATTATAAGCTCCAGAGCTATGTGTTAATCCAGTGTAAAATCTACTTGAACCATAAGTTGAAACTCCATAAGGATTAGTACCTAAATTAGAATCCCATAGAACATCATATAAAGTTTTTAAATCTGAATAGAAAAAATCAGTGTCTTGATTATAACTTAGAGTTGAATCTGTTTCGTTAGGCATATAAAATAACATAATTATATTCTTACTTCTACTCCAAGTTAGAAAATATTTAGCAATCTCACCTTCATATTTACTTGGTTTAGAATTAATTTTACAACTTAATGTAAAACTAGTTATATTACTACTACCTGCATTTACTCTAGTTATATTACCTGCAATATTAGGTTTAGCATCAATTATTTTACCACCATTATATGAAAATTTATAAGACCTTAAATCTATAACCCCATAATTATCAGTAGGATTAATTGCACCTGTTGAACTTACAGTTATACCCTCTACTAAATTATTAACTATTTGGATTCCTGTGAATCCTGTATCTTTTGCTGATAAATAACCCATATTTAATCTTTTAATCCTTAATTTGTACTAGTACTATAACTTTGCATTGGTGCTGTTCCATAATGAGATGGTAATAAATCAGATGTAGCTGGAGTTTTCTTTTTAGCTTGTGCATCATTAGCTCTTTTAATTGCTGCTGTTAATTTATCATATTTATTTGTTAATGTATCTACATATTTTCCAGTAGAATCTAATGCTGTAGAAGTATTTGGTAATACTACCTCAGTACTATTTATCATTTCATTATTTAAATCTATAAAAGCAGTACTCATTTCACCTTTTATTTGTTCTGTTAAACCAGCTATTGTTGGAGATAATGATTTATTTATTGATTCATCTACACCATATATAATATCTAATCCATCTTTCATAGTTCCACCAAAAGTAGCATCTATTTCTGCTCTTAAATCTTCATTATTACCTGTTATGCTTGATATTAAATCATTATACATATCAGCAATTTCTTCAGTGTGTAAATCAGTCTCTGATGGATTAAAAATTACATCAGGCATAATAATATCTTTAGCATTATCAATTTGTCCTTTTAAAACTTTTAAACTTTGATTTTTTAATTCTTGCCAAGCACCTTTAATATCATTACCAGTTAATAAAGATAATAACATATCTCTTACTGTTATTAACCAATCTACAAAATTAATTACATTAGTTTTCATAGAACTCCAAATACCTTTATTATATTCAACAATATAATCTAACCAAATTGCACCTATTTCAGTTAATCTAATTGTAAATTTAAGTGCAAATGCAGTTAAACTAACTATAACTTTAACCATACTTGTAAGTGCGTTAACACCCCAATCTCTTACTGATTTATCTTCATTTAGTAATGCAAAAAGCATACCAAATACTACTATAACTGCAATAACTCCAATAATTAAACCACTCATTGTAGATACACCTAATCCTAAACCTTCAATGGATTTACCAAATATAGTTGAACCTTTAGCTAATGCTGTTAAATTAGTTGCTGCTGCTACTGCTTTTGTAGCTGCTGCAATATTAACCATCATACGAAATTGTATAATTCCACTTGCAATAGATGCAAGAGTTCCAATTGTTGCTAATGCAGCAATTATTCCAACTATCCATAAAGCTAAACCTGGACGTTCTGCCATTACATCTCCTAACCATATTATCTTATTAGTAAACCATTCAATAGCATTAATAACCCATGGGGAATTTAACGCACTACCTATTGCAAATTTAAGATAACCAAAACTAGCTTGTAATTTAAGAGTAGACCTATTAAATTCACTAGTCAATCCAGTTATTTTTTTATAACTATTAATTATATTTTTAAACATTCCACCAAATGTTCTTGTAAGCATCATACCTACAAATAATAGAGTTAAGAAATCAAAGTTAAACTTTTTAGACCTGTGATTAATAGTTGCCATTTGAGCTTTAGTTATACCTAGTTGTTTATTCATAGTATCAACTACAACTTTTTGGGTTTTAAATTCTTTAGAGTTACGACCTAATTGTTGACCAATAACATTAAGCTCTTGGTATTCCTTTCTTAGCATTTCAAAATTAATGTTCTTAGAATAAGCTAAGTTAGTATCAGCTATCATTTTAGCTTCAGCTTTAGCTAACTTTGCTTTTTTGGCAGTAGCTTCAACCATAGGGTCTTTGACTGGTTGGTTCATTGAGCTTACTATTTGCTTAAGCTTCATTAACTCGCCCTTTGCTGCTTCTATGTTCATTTGAACAATTATATCTAATACTGATTGAGTAGCTACCATTTATTTCACTTCATTAAATCTGATTTTTTATTAGCATCCTTGGATTTAGAATCTTCATAGGCTTTTTGTTGCTCTATGTTATATCTATCAAACATTCTTAATCTCTGGATTAGGATTAGACCGTTAGTGTTGCTTGTTATTTGATACCCTAGTTCTTTTTCTAATAAGAATATCTTGTAACTCATTACACTTATCCATTCCTCTGTGTTTTTTTGTTCTTCAATTTCGTACTTTAATCGTGCTAATGCGTTGGCTGTCCCTCGCTTGTTACCAGCCATTATAAGTTTTTTTCTTTCTCGGAGACCTTAGCTTTGTATTCTTCAACCTCAGCTTTAGTTCTCATACCAGTTGCGATTGGGAATTCTTCTATAAGTTTACTTAAATTCTTAGCTACAAACAAAGCTATAGTTTCATCTAATAAACTTGAGTCTTTTGCTTTTAGGTATTTAATAAAATATTCTCTATATCCTTCTTGTAAAGCTAGACTTTCTTCAATGGTTGGGTCTTTACTCTTTATATATTTTAATGGTAAAGTTTGATAATCAATAATGTCTTTTGCTGTTGTTAAATGTAAATTTATCTTTAAATCCCCTATAACCATTACCCCAAAGCCTAATGCTTTTTGGATATCTCCTTCAATAATTCCTGACATTTCATTCACTCCTCTTCAATCATTTCTTTCTTGTATTCTTTTTTATATTTATGTTCTTTTATTTCTTTAACCTTGTGGTCTTCAATTAATTCAAACTCATCTTTATATAACTTATATAAGTCATTTGTAATTTCTAATTGATTACCTTTAAATAAAGGACTACCTAAAACATTAGTCTTCCTTTTAATAACTTTTACTTTCATAATACCACCTATTTAAATAAATCTTTATTAACATCATCGAGTTTCTTTGCATCTAATTTTTTAGATAAGAACTCAACTGCGTCTCTTAGTTCTTTAACTTCACTAATCATTGTTTCTAAAAGTGGTTTGAAATTCTTTACAAAATAATGGTCATACATCATCTTACCCCAACGATAGTCTTCAAAACCATCAGGAGCTTTAGCACGACAAGTATCATTCCAATCTTTAAGTTCCTCTGCGAACTTTAAAGGGACATTAGTTTTAAATACATATACTTGATTAGCAAACTCACTCACTTTCTTATCATTATCATAACTCATATCAATCACCTATAAAATAAAATAAGGGGGAAGTACCCTTAAATGTTACTTCCTGAACCGTTAGATTGGTTATCGTAAACTTCTAATCTTACATTAGAACCTTTAACTTCAAACTCAACTGTTGCTTCAGCTTTACCATCAGAAGAAACTGAATCTAAAATACCAACTTTCTTTATAATTATATCATTACAGAAAACTGCTTTAGTTACATCACTAGTTGAATCTGTGTCTTCTACATCTGTTGACCAGATTGCAGTAAACCCAACTTCAGTTGTGTTCTCTGAACCTAAATTATATCTTGTTTTACCTGTTGGAACTGTTGTGTCTGTGTTATATTTAATTCTTGCAAGGTCTTGAACTCCACCTCTGATTGTAATACTACCTGAAAATTTACCAGGAGGATTAGAATCAATTGTCATATTTTGTGAACCAGCTGAATCAGTAGTACCTAAAAAATAAGTATCTTCTGTATTTACTTCAGGTTCAGTTAATGCAAAGTTAGTTGCAATGTGGTCAAGTCTATGAAAAGCATTCATAGTTAAACCGAATGGAACTTTTAAAAGTTCAATTGTATCTGCACCAGCTACACCATATTTACTTGTTGATAAATCTATATCAGTTGTAATTGTTG
>Ga0222628_1000785_pt1 | contig 11760 bp, 12 predicted proteins | sample AntAcemetageno95_FD_179860 | JGI IMG/M metagenome (GOLD analysis project Ga0222628, IMG submission 179860) | Saline water microbial communities from Ace Lake, Antarctica - #95 | ecosystem: Environmental > Aquatic > Non-marine Saline and Alkaline > Saline | place: Antarctica: Ace Lake | collected...
ATTATTTTTGGTTATTACCCTTTTTTCTAATAAAATTTTATTTAGGTAAAACCAGACATCTTAGTGGCTGGATAGTTCGAGTCAAAGAAAACGAGGAGTAATGGAACAAAAGAGCAAGGAAGTTACAATCGCCAATAGACAAAACCATTATCTAGGCATTCTTTTTTGTCATAAAGCCCTTTAATATCAACAATAATTAGTGGGGATGTTGACATTTCTTTGAGCTTATCAAGCGAATACTGTTCCTTAAATACATTGTGTTTAACAGCTACAACAATAGCCTCATATGGCTTATGTAATTCTGGATCTTTACAAAGAGTTATACCATATTCGTGTTCTACTTTGACTGGATCTGTTTTTGGGTCATAAACAAACGGATTGGTGTGATAATTTTTTAATTCATTATATATATCTCCGACACGAGAATTTCTGATGTCCGTAATATTTTCCTTAAATGTAATTCCAAGAATAAGAATGTTTGCTCCGTTAATTTTCTTTCCAGATTCTATTAATTTTTTAATTGTATTTTCAGCAATGTATTTTCCCATATTGTCATTAATTCTTCTGCCAGAGAGAATTACTTCTGGATGATAACCGAGCATTTCCGCTTTGTAAGTTAGGTAATATGGATCAACACCAATACAGTGACCTCCAACCAAACCAGGTTCGTACTTATGAAAATTCCATTTTGTTCCAGCAGCTTCAAGAACTTCTTTTGTGTCAATACCAATTTCGTGAAAAATCAATGCTAATTCGTTAATTAAAGCAATATTCAAATCTCTCTGAACATTTTCTATAATTTTGGCAGCTTCGGCTGTCTTAATGTTTGGAGCGATATGAACTTTAGCTTCAATTACACCACTATATAACTCATAAATAAATTTGGTTGTTTCTTCGTCATCTCCAGAAACTATTTTGGTGGTATTTTTTACACAATGAACCTTATCCCCTGGATTTATACGTTCAGGTGAGTAGCCCACATGAAAATCCTTTTTCCATACATAATGGTCTTTAGAAAGTATTGGAACACATATTTCTTCGGTAACTCCTGGGTATACAGTGGATTCGTATATAACTAGTATTTTATTTTTAGGATCAGAACACTTAACAATCATTTGTGTAGCATACTTAACTGGTGCAAGATTGGGTTGTTTATCTTGATGGATTGGAGTGGGAACAGTAACAATAAAAACATCAACATCTTTTAGACCATTAGAATCTAATTTACAAAGGTCTAATAAGGTTATATATTTAACATTAGATTTTCTTAATTCTTCTGTTAAAATATCTTTGTTTCTATCAAAATTGTTTTTTAGTTCTTTAATTCTTTCTTGATTAATATCTAAACCATAAACATTATATTTTTTTGAAAACAGAACAGCCAATGGTAAACCTACATAACCAAGTCCAACGATGCAAATATTTTTTGTTCCAGAACCAATAAGATAATCAGAAATATTGTAGGTCATGTTTTTCTTTTAATTAAATAAATGATTGTTTATAATTGCTTGACATCGTTTACAACCAAAATTGCCCCACCCATTGGGAGATTCATCGGAACAATAGCTACCATTACTTTTTTTATAAATTTCGTGCCACATGCCTACCATTTTGTGTTTTGGATACAATACATTAATTGAATTCCATTTTTTTTGTTTATTTTTGTTCATTTTGTTCATTTAAAAATTAATTGCTTCTCTTTCCAAATCTTTTTCATGAGCAATGTGTCTTCTTTTAATTAAATCTTCTTCGTATTTTTCTTGTTCTTCTTCTATCATTTTAAAATACATATCGCCATTAAAATTTAACGACTTATGAAATTCGCCTTTTCTAATCCACAACCTATTCCAAAAAAGAACCAATCTGTTTTTTAGTGAAATCATTATTCACTCTTTTCAACAAATCTACATTTTGGGAATGCACTACAAGCCACAAAGGTGTTACCTTTTGATTTGTTGACCCTTTCAACTAAATCAGCTCCACATTCAGGACATTTTCTACCAACCTTTTTCACTGATTTCTTTTCCTTTAGGGAATATGTTCCATCTTCGTTTTTCTGGAAAACACTTTTGCAGTTAGGATATTTATTACAAGAATAAAATATCCCATACATTCCGTTTACCTCCACGATGTCGCCTTCTTTACAAACTGTGCACTTTTGACCAACTAATTTCTGTTCTTTCTTTTCCATTTTTATCTCCTTTGAATCATTAATTTCTTTACTTAACACATTATACACATTTTGAACTACATCTAAATAAGTTTTTTTACCTTCTGCAATTAAATCCAATTCATTTTCCATTTGGGCAGTATATTTTATATCCATAAAGGAATTTTTAAATCTAGGTTCCAAAAATTCGCAAACTTTCATACCTAAATCTGTCACAACAAAGCCTCCACTTTTACCTTTTTCTTTTGTTGCATAGTCTCTATCTTGTAGCGTTTTTAAGATGCTTGCCCTAGTAGACGGTCTGCCTATTCCATCTTTTTCCATTTTTTCAATTAAACTACCATCGTTATATCTCTTAGGAGGTTGGGTAGTATGTTTTGTGTTTTTAATATCTTTGAGATTAAGTTTTTCTTCTTCCTTAACTTCTGGAAGCATTTCTTCTTCTTTCTTAACATACTTATAAGCCTTGATCCAGCCATCAAACTTAATTGTTTGTCCTTTGGCTATTAGAGTATGTTTTGAATCAGTCTTAATATTATAAACTACCGTATCTATTATTATTGGAGACATTTGACAGGCTATGAATCTGTCCCTAATTAGGCTATATATTTTTTTATGGTCGGAGTCAAGTCCACTACCTTCGTCTTCAATATGGGAAACACGAACCGCCTCATGTGCTTCCTGAGCCGCAGCGGAACTTTTCTTAATATATATATTGGGTTTTGAAGACAAGTAATTATTGTTAAATTTTTCTTTAATGTAATTTCTAACTCCGTCTAAAGCATCTTGGGAAATTGTATAAGAATCTGTTCGGTGGTATGAAATTTTTCCAGATGTATATAAGTTTTGCGCTATCTGCATTGTTTTAGTTGCATTAAACCCAAAAATAGAAGAACACGCCGATTGCAAAGAAGTGGTATCAAAAGGTGGATAGGGTTTCCTTTCCTTTGTTACTCTTTCTATTTTGTCAACATTATAAATTGATTTTTTTAGAATGTCAAATGCATCTATAGCTAGTTTCTCTTCAACAAATTTATTTTCCTTTCCTTTTGTTATCACCTTTGCCCAGAATTCTCCATTGCTATTTTGCAAGAGACATTCGACATACCAAAAATCACTGGGCTTAAACGCCTTGATAAGTTGTTCTTGATTTTTCAAGATCATCAACGCTACGCTTTGACACCTGCCAGCAGATTTGGCACCAGGAACAGCAAACCAGATAAGTGGACTCACACGATAACCACAAATTCTGTCTACTACCTGTCTTGCTTTTTGAGCATCGATCAAATTCCTATCATCATTAATGTCTCTTTTGTTTTTAATGGCAGTTTCTATTGCTTTTTTAGTTATTTCGTCAAAAGACACACGAAAACACTTCTTTTTATTTTTTTCATTTAAGAGTTCGTATATGTCGCTCGAAATTCGGCTACCTTCCCTGTCTGGGTCTGACGCTAAATAAATAATGGAATTTTTATTTGCATATTCTTTTATTTTTTTAACCACATCTTTTTTATCTTTAATAATTTCATATTTTGGAGTAAAATTATTTTTAACATCAATATTAAATCCCTTCTTGGGTATTTCAACTATATGTCCAACAGAGGCTATGACTTGATAATCATTACCAAGAAACCCTTTTATTTTTCCGCATTTACTAGGAGACTCAACTATAAATAATTTCATTTTTTACCTTTCTTGGAAATTCTCCATTCTCCAAAAACTTTGCCACAATCACAATATATTTTCAAAGAAAAAACACCGTCAATATTAGTCGTTAATGAACACTCTCTGTGCTTAAAATCTAACAAAAAACCATGGTAAATAACATGTGTCCATCTTCTTATACAAGCAAAAATTATTTTTATTAATAGCATATGGTGATATTATACAGTTTTTTTTATATAATGCCAAGAATATTTCAATATCCATATATACCGTCAGGAGATTCGGAAGCCATTTTTTGTCCAAGTTCTTTTGCTTCTTCTGCAGATATAAAATTCTTGCCTTCGACATGCCATACATTTCCTTTATTGTATCCCCAAGAAGTTTGACTATATATATTAAAAAATTTATCGTCATTATCATCTTTTCTTACAAAGAATATTTTTTTAGTTTTATTTTTAGGGTCTTCCCAAAACGCCTTTAGATGAGCATCAGTAGGGAGATGAATGATAGGAGCAGAATGAGCAACTTCAGTACTGGACATATATATGCCATTTGGGTCATTTTGTGCCATTTCAACTGCCTTTTTACTCGCTTCTTCTATACTGTTAGTATTTTCTTCAATATTCCAAAAATGCGAATCCAAATATTCTTTGTGTGTTTGGCTACCAACTATGAAATTTTCTTCATTATTTTCATCTATAACTGCAAAATACAGTTTTTTGTTTTGAAAATTGGCATCTGCCCAGAAAGCTTTCAAATCGTCTGGTGTAGGAAGATACACTTGGGTAAGGGCTGATATTGGTGCGTCTTTAACATCTTTTTGTTCTAAAGAAATTTTTTCCTTAAGGTCGTCATAGAGAATGCTAATCTCCCAATCACTGTCTTTAAATTCTTCCATCATATCTAATATTTTTTTGTTTGTCTCTGGACTTTTATTAATGTATTTTGAATAATAATCTATGATGGATTGCTTTCTAAACTCTTCATTATTATAACCTTGGTTTAATATTTGTAAATTACCATTGTTATCAAAAGGAGTATTTGGGTGGGTTTTTATTTCGTCTTCAAGTTTTTTAAAAAACTCTTTTTCTTCCTGGTCATTAGAAAAAACAAGATTATTATCAAATGGATGTAACTTAATGTCATTAATAATACTTAAAACTTCTGTACTTGTTGATTTATTTGCAATTAATTTTTCTATTGTTTCCTTATTAAAACCATTTACGCTCTTGTTAAATTTGGCTATGTAGTCAATTGCCTTTATATTTTTTATCTCATTAACTTTTTCAACATTATTACTTTCCAAAACATAATTAATAGCAATGTCCATTGGGGCATTGGGATGGGTTGCTATTTGTTTTTGGAGCGATGGTGTTTTGGTGTATATTTTGTATAAATTTTCTAATGTCTTCGGTGTAACATTGTCTTTGTAACTCGAAACGCTACCAATGATAAGTCTGTAATCTTGTGCCATATCTTTATTTTGCAGCAGAAACTCAGAAAGTTCCTCAATAATAGTTGGTGGCAAGTTAGTGTGGGCAGAAATCTTGTCCACCATTTCTATTTCCTTGCCAAAATTCGCGTGAATCTGTGGCTTTATTCTTAATTTCCAACACATGTATAGTGTTTCAGCTGTTGCGTGTTGGTTTTCAATTATTTTTCTGATAACAAGGTCTTTCCATCCTTGAGGCTGATTTTTGACTTGTGGGTATTCCTTTATCGAAGCGGGGGTCGTAAGTATTCCAGTCATTAAATCGTGTAGAGTTGTAGGATTAGTGGCAACCGTTGCTATATCTTCAACACTTTTTTTAGCCACATCAACTTGTACTTTTTCGGATTCGTAACCCTGTTGAGCTTTTTCTTCCTGAAGCTTTTGGTTTTTTACTTCCTGCATAGGATCGTTGTATTGTAAATCCTTGGAAATCTTGTGCATTTTCATATGTAATTATACAAATAAATATGGGGTAAAACCTATGGAAGGTTATTACATTTTATGCTTTATATCTTAATGTATAATATTTTTTGCAATTGTAACAAAGAAGTTTGTCTCCAGTTTTATATTTCTTCTTTTTTCCAATTCTCTCTTCCCAATTGTCACCATATAGTTCTCTTGCCATTTCATTAGTTGGATATTGGCAGTATGGACATCTTCTGTCTGGAGTTTCGGTTAAAAATGGTTTTTGCCAACATTTATTCTCATAATCCCAATGTCTGTGGTCGTAAAACTGTATACGAAAATATACAAATTTGTATATTTCAATAAACAAACCTATTCCCGCATGATCCGTTTTTTGATTGGCTCTAAATTCATACTTAAAGATCGAAACGTCATCCCTAGGAAATAAATCTAGTTGAATTTCAATGCTTTTGTTTTTGGATAAATTAATGTTTTTGCAGGACATGTTTTATCCTTAATAATTTTTAACAATAACTTCTTGAGAATTTGACTTGCCAGACCGACTAACCTTATTATAATCAAATTTTATTTCAACAACATTATATTTTTTCATTCTGTTATAATGAGGGTTTTGTTTATCTTTATGGCTCAAAACATTAGACATCAAAAACTTAATGCCATTTTTATTCAAATCGTCAATATAATCATACAATTGCAATTCCAATTTTTTAGACCAATAACAGTTGTATCCTGCTTCAGTAATCGTATAAGGTGGATCTAAATAAACAAAAGCTTTATTTTTAACAACAATATTACTAAAACACTTATTAATGAATATTAGATTTTTATTATTATATATTCTTTTATGATAATCATAAAGCTTATTCTCAATACTCTTGTTGAATGTTCTGTTACCCCACGTTTGGTTAAAATATAGACTTTTGTTGAATCTCATCATATTGTTAGTACAAGAACAACAGAGCAAATATAGGTCAATTGGGTTTCTTCCTTTATTGAATCTATCCCTCAATAGTAAATATTCTGTTTGGTTTCTATTTATTTTTCTTTTTTGTATTGCATCTAACACATCTAACCATTTGTTATTTTGAAGAAATACATAAAATTCTATTAATTCTTTAATTATATCATTGACATATATTTTGCCTTTAAAAAAGCAATTAATAAAGAAACTTCCTCCGCCACAAAACAAATCGTATATTTCATCAATGTCTGAAGGAATATGTTGAGATAATACGGGCATTAATCTGTATTTACTGCCAGTATAGTTCAATGGCGATGGTAAAATTTTATTATCAACATTATCAAATAAATCTGTTTTCATATGTTTTGTCATTATACAATTTTTATTAAATTTTTATTGGAAATTTTGTAAAAACAAACAGGAATTTTTCTCATAATGTAATTATACAATTATTTTAGGTTCTTGATTAATGTCTTCAAACAGGTCATAATTTTTATACGAAAAACTAAATAAATTGTTAAAAGAAAACCATAAATCTTTATAATTAGAATTGTCTTTGGCCAATGGTTTGTCTTTTATCATAATGTCAGGATCGGGATAATAACAACCGTCAATAATAACCCAATTATTGTCGCAAAAACGGCAATAGGTAGTGTAACAATGACCTTCCAAATTGCCAGATGGAGATAGTACCCAGCCAGCATTGGAGCGAACTCTCCAAGTTTGAACTCCAGAATAGATGGATAATGTTGTTATTAAGGTGCTAAACTCTTCACAATCTCCAGCACGAAATAAAAGAGTTTCTGGGACAAAACCCCAGTATTCATTATAATTAAACTGAGAAATATCGCTAACATATTTAATATTATTAACTGCCCATTTTTGCCAATATAAAACCTTATCGTCATTAGATAAATTAGATATATTTTGTTTATCTACAAAATCACTAACATTACAATCATCTACCCAGATAAACTTACGAACATCTATGCTAATTATTTCTGTGTGATTTGGAACGGCTCTCCCGCCATAGACAATTTCTGTTTTTGGATGCTTCGAGTTCCAGTATTCTTCAAGTTGCGTTTCGGACATTTGTTTCTTATTCATACATGTGAGCGGGAAACCCCGATGCCTTTAGGCTCGGGGTCAAAAGCGAACCATTTCCCACATTCCTCCTTTGTTTTTGTTGTTAAAAAATAATTAAAATTAAATAAAGGTATTTCAGTAGTTTTAAAGAATAAGTAGTTATAATGAAAACTATTAGAACAATTAAAGTCAAGATTGGGGAATCGCAGGTGTTTGATAACCTCTGCCAGAAGTTCCTTGATTCCTGCAATCATATTTCTCCCAAGGTGTTTGAGACCAAGAACACTACTGCTCCAAACCTTCATAAAAAGTTTTACAGCACCGTCAGAGCAAAATTCGAACTTCCTTCTCAACTTACCTGTTCTGTCTTTCGTGTTCTTTCTGGTGCTTATCAATCCCAGAAGTCTAACAAAGAGTGGCACGAAGTCAAGTTTAAAAGAAAAGTTATTCCTGTGGTCTGGCAGCGGGACTTCTCTCATGCTAAGACCAAGGGCGTCTGCTTCTGGGGCAAACCAGTTGCAATTACTGACAAAAGACTTCCACCAATGGAGCAATGGGGTGACTCTAAACTCAAGAAGTGCAATGACATTTGGTATCTCATCCTTACCTACTCTATAGAAATACCAGAACCCAAGACTACAGGTTGTGTGGTTGGGGTTGACTCTGGTATTAAAAGAATTTTTACCGCTACTAGCTCTGACAACACCAAGACGCTCACCCTTAGCGGTGGAATCTTGAATCATCGTAGGCAAAGAATCCGTAAGGTCAGGTCCAAAATACAATCGGTTGGCTCCCGTTCCTCTCGTAGACTCCTTCAAAGAATGTCTAGGAACGAAGCATCCATAACCGAGCACATTCTGCATTGTGCGTCTAAGCAACTTGTAGGCTGGGCAGAAAAGCAGGGAGCACAGAGAATAGTGATGGAAAAATTGGCTAACATCCGTGAAGCCAGTGTGGACAAGGGAAAGAATATGAGAGATAGGGTGCATCGCTGGCCATATGCTATGGGTCAGTTCTTTGTCCAATACAAATCCGCAGCCAAGGGAATTGCCTTTGAACTGGTTTCTCCGAAGAACACCAGTAGAGGATGCCCTAACTGTGGAAACGTGGATGACCGCAATCGGAACGGTCTTAAATTCCGATGCCTCGTCTGTGGGTGCAGAGGAGATGCGGATCGAATTGCTAGTGTTAATATACGCAATCGGTCTGTGGTAACTAGGCATAACCTGGTTACTACGGGGAGCAATAATACCCCTGAAAGCACAGAAATGTCTGAAATCAATTCTGGATTTCCCGGCACTGCCGATAGTTTGGTATTGGTCTAGTTTCATGGCTAAAACCCCTTCCCTTTAGGGGAGGGGTAGTTTATACTTCATTATTCACCAATATAATTAATTCAACCTATCATAAAGGATATTCAAATAAAAACAAAGAATAATATTACAAACTCAAAGGAGAAAAAAATATGCCCATAAAATATTATTTTGATAGTAAAATTAAAAAATTTTGTAGCCCAGTCGAAATGCTACAAAAGAAGAAAATAGTTCTTTCTGCAACTGGACATGTTGATTTAACAGCGTCTGGTTTAAATTATACCTTTTCTTGCCCATATGAAAACTGGGAAGTGCATGAAGTTTTAATGCATTTTAGTGGGGCTGTTGCTCGTTCGTATAGCGTCAACAAGGTTATTGGTAGAGGAATTGTTACCAACTTAAACGATCTCTTATGGATAAAATGCGATGGTTACCCTGCTCAAAAAATTTATTTGGACCAGGGATTTTATGATGGAACAACTTTGTCCGCTCAAATAAAAGCGAAATTAGATGCCAATACTGCTTTTGTTGCTGCTGGTGCTACTCCGTTTACCGTATCTTATACTACAGGAACAGGAAAATTCACCATTCTTGCTACTGCTGGAAATATTCAGTTTGTTAATACTAATATTGCCGTAGGAGTTAACAGGAACAGTACTGCTGGAATTGTTATTGGATTTAATACTGACAGTTCATTTGTAAATTCAATTACTGGAGATACTGCCGTGGGAGCATTAGGAACTTTAGCTCCACTTGATTCCGAAGCAACCAGCACGGATCTCAATACAATCGTTAATGTGGATACGTTAGCTCCAATTTTTAATGTAGATACTGGTTTAAATTTAACAATTGGAACCGTTGCTCTTACGGTTGATTATCAGATTACTTACGAAGAAACATTCTAAAATTTATTCTGGTCCAGGAAGACACCAAATTCCTTGCACATTTCTTAATCCTCTTACTTGCTCTCTTGCCCTTTGATTTTCGCAAAATATATTTGTTTCCGTTACTAATATCGGAATTGGACATTTAGAAATAGCCTTTTGAACTTGACGACACATGTCTCTTACGCTTATGTCGCAACCATCTTTAGGATGATTGCTTGTTTCCAACATAATTCCGTCAGCATTAGAAGGTATTGGCAAGTTTCCTTCTCTGTCACATTGCAAGTGAACCAACACGAAACGTGGAGCTAACCCAGCTACTATCCAAGCGTTTTTAATTACCGCAATCATTCTTTCCATTTGGTGCACGTTCATTGTCTTAGACATTTCAGACCCCAAATTAATTGCCCTAATATATGGGTGAAGAGCTTGCATTACTGGCGGAAGAAACATATCGTGAAAGGCAGTATTGTTTGTAGCTCCACGACTATCTCCGCAAAATATTGATGGAATAATCCAAACTCCAGGAATTTTTCCAAGTTCAATAAACGGCATCCATTTATTTACTTCCGCATCATCCCAAGATACTTGACCAGTAGCAATTTGAGATGGGTCAGGACAGCCTACAAAAGGATTAACAACACAACTTGGATCATCATAGTGATACAAGTAATAGGTCATCATATTACTATTGTATTGTACTTGTTTATTTATTAATCTATCTCTATATGGTAAATTATTGTTTCTTGAAAGTAAATCCCAAGTGGCTTTATATCCAGTATTATACCATCCTCCGCCTTGAGGGTCATCCCAAAATAAACTAGATCTTAGTGGAAATTCATCTGCTTTTATTTTTTTTAATAATTCTTTTCCTCGTGACGCTTTTGATTCTTTTGCAAAACTTCTGGTTTCTAATGATTTTAATTCGCCAAAAATATTACCAGTTTTTAAGTTTTTAAGTTTTTTTGGAAATGTTTTTAATTTATTCATTGTTTATCTCCTTGTGCTGACACTCTACAGGGTTAAAACCCCATAGCTTGCGGGAACGCAAGATTTTTGTCAATCCATTTCCTTTATTTACCAAACTGTTATTCTTTTGTGTAAATTCTTACCCATCTCAATAAATCTCCGTTAACCTTAATTAGTACAAGTCCTGCAGATGTAAATGTTCCGCTACTTTCTTCTATTCCCTCTAAATTAGAGCAACAATCTGTTGTGTTTGTTCCGCTATATAGTTGGATGTAATATGTAGAAGAATTAATAGTAATAGAAACAAATCCATTAGATGTTAATTCATCGGTATTTGTATCATCTCCATAGAATTTATTAACATCGTCATAGGTTTGTCCACCAGTATCTCCTGTATAGAGTTTTATGTAATTATCTTTATTTGCACTATCATTAACCTCTAATGCAAGATTTTTGTCATATGTAAATTCTATATCATCCCTAATTGATGCGGTAAGTTCACTAATGTCATTTGGACATAGGTCGCTTGAAAGACTTGATAAACTACTCAAGCTGCTCTGGCTGCTAGAAGATAGACTACTGATGCTACTCAAGCTACTCTGACTTGAAATGCTGGAACTGCTTAAACTACTGATAGATGAAGAACTAGAGCTAGAACTATTAATTATTTCCGTATAAACAGGAGTATAAACCAATAAAGCCCCATTTACTTTAATCAATGCATAACCGACAAATTCGTATACTCTACTGGAAGGATATATTTCAGATAATAAATTAGAACAACAATCAGTTGT